>JACCDT010266010.1_pt1 | contig 36509 bp, 17 predicted proteins | sample 7446291 | NCBI WGS metagenome assembly JACCDT01 (sample SAMN15323446, study PRJNA562643) | freshwater metagenome | isolation source: river surface water | place: USA:Blue River Watershed | collected 2017-08-17
GTATTGGAATTTCGCCAGCTATCATTGAGAAACCGGCTGACCCGAATTCGGTTTTAAATGAAGCGGTGAACGTTAAAAACCTGAGTGCTGTACCGCAGACGTACTACCTCTTTACGCGCGACATTATCGGCGTTGAAGGTAACGGCACGCCGGTCTTTGCTGAAGGTGAACAAGAGGTGACTGGCTACGAGATGTCTGAGTGGATTGCTCTCGGTGTGACAGAAGTACTGCTTGAGCCTGATCAGGAGATAGCCGTTCCTGTAACGATTACCGTGCCAGAGTTTGCCACCCCAGGCAGTCACTTCGCTGGCATTTTTGTGTCTATGGATCCGCCAAAGATGCGCTCTGTCGGTGCGTCGGTGGCGTACCAGGTGGCCAACATTGTGAGTATTCGGGTTGCGGGTGATGTGGTTGAGAATGCTGAGATCCGCCAGTTCTCTACCGGCAACTATATCTACGGTAGTTCAAATATCGACTTTGAGGCACGGATTGAAAACAAGGGTTCAACCCTCATCCGACCGCTCGGACCTCTTGAGATTCACAACATGTTTGGCAAGCGTGTTGCGATGCAGACCTTCAATGAGTCGCAGGCGGCTGTGTTCCCTGGGGCGGAGCGTACCTTCAACCTCGTGTGGGAAGACGAAGGACCAGGCTTCGGACGCTACGAGGCTGTTCTTACGCTCGTCTACGGTGAGCGTGGTCAGCAGGCGACTATTTCTAGTACTGTTTCGTTCTGGATTTTGCCGGCCAACATCATCTTGCCTGCGCTTGGTGTGCTTGCCTTTATCTTGCTCCTCACCTTCATTGGTGCGAAGCTCTACATCCGTCGCAAGCTTCAGTATGCTGAAATGGGTGGTGCTCGACGCATCATGCGTCGCAAGCGTGGTGGCGGTATGTCTGCTGCAGTACTCGTGATGGTCGTTATGTTGGCAGTAACCGCACTCTTCCTCCTTATTTTGGTTGCACTCTTTGCCTAGGCATCGCTATACTGTACGTATGCAGAACACCCTCTACCACATTGTCCTTCGTACCTCAGCCTTGACGCTATCCCTGGTACTGTTGTTTGTGAGTGGGATTATTTCTCCCGTTACCCAAGAACTGAGCAAAGATACCGAGCGGTACCTTGCCACGGCTGTTGGCATGTATGCCGCGGTTGAGCCAAATGGTCTTAATGAGGTTACCGCTGCCTTCACTGCTCGCGATGCTGAGCTGGCTGCTCGCGAAGCAGCGGTTGCCGAGCGTGAACTCGCACTCGGTCTCAATGGAGCCGATACGGCACAGGATTACACTACGTTCATTCTGAGTATCATTGTCTTTGTACTCCTCGTGCTGATTGTTTTGAACTACGTCCTCGATTACGTCCGCAACGCTAAAGCTACTAACCGACGAGCGTATGGCGCGGTGGCCTAAAGTTGGGTTGGTGGTGGTTGGGGCTATTGTGCTCTCGACTGTTGCTATTCAAGCGAGTGACCTAGTGCGAGGTATCAGCGGCAATATGGCTGGGTCGGCCATTGATGCGGCGTCTCCGTGTGGTCCGGGAGCGACGCAAATCAATCTCGCTACCGGCGCTCTATGCGTCGATATCTACGAAGCAACTCCAGGAGCTAGCTGTCCAGTACTGGCTGTCGGTACGGCCCAGGATACGCAAACGAATTTGAATGAACCAACTTGCACTGTTGCATCGACTCCTGAAGTGAAGCCGTGGCGATTTATTTCGCAGACGCAAGCGCAGCAAGCGTGTGCTCGAAGCGGCAAGCGACTCCCGACGAGTGCTGAGTGGTACGCCTTAGCGGTAGCGCAGGCTGATCAGTCTACCTGCATCACCAATGCTAATGGTCCAGAAGTAACAGGTGGCGCTTCGTGCGTAACGACGGCGGGTATTCACGACCTTGTCGGCAATGTGTGGGAGTGGGTCGACGGGCAGGTAGTTGAAGGCAGCCTTGATGGACGCGCGCTCCCTGAGTCTGGCTATGTAGCAGCGGTTGATCAGTATGGGCAGGTGGTCGCGACAAGTCAGAGTCCGAGCCTTGAATATGGTGAGGACTACGCTAAAACGAGTCCAACCGGTGTCTACGGCATGATTCGCGGTGGATTCTATGGGAGTCAAAGCGATGCTGGAGTGTTTGCACAAAACCTAGCTGTGCCGTTTGATCTCAAGACCGATGGTGTCGGCTTTCGCTGTGTCCGAAGTTTATAAACGCGTACGTACACTGACTCGCAATTACTCCGTGCTACACTCTAGCTATGCGCTCGGTATTGAAACTCCTGCGGTGGGTTTTTGTTAGCGTTGGCATTATTGTGCTGACTACTTTTTCTATTGATGCGACTGATGCGCTGCGCGGCTCACAGTCTGCGCTTTCTATATTTGCGCGCCAAGCAGTTGAAGGTGAGTGCCCCTCAGGTATGCAACGGGTTGATTTAGCAGGTGGCTCACTGTGTATTGATGTTTACGAGAACGGGGTAGGGGAGGCATGCCCGCTAAAGTCACCAAGCTCGTCGCTCGACACTAAGACCAATATGGAGACAGCTGGTTGTCAGGCCGTCTCTGCTCCTGAGGTGTCGCCGTGGACGTACGTGTCTTTTCATCAGGCTAAAACACTCTGTGCTGCTCGTGGGGCAAGACTCCCGTCACCGGAGGAGTGGTATGAAGCAGCGCTCGGCACACCCGATAGTGACGACTGCAACATTGCTGGTGGAGGAAGTACGGTCGGCCGCTTTGCGGCCTGTGTGTCTGCTCGCGGCATGTACGACATGGTGGGCAACGTCTGGGAGTGGGTTGACGGTGAGGTGGTCGACGGAAGCTTTGCTGGACAGCTCGTGCCTGCCGAAGGCTACGTGCACGAGGTATCAAGTGCTGGTATTGCCATCGTTACTGAGCCAGCCCCGTCACCGATGTACAATGATGACTACTTCTGGAGTGATAGCGTGGGTACGTATGCGCTGATGCGAGGTGGCTTCTATGGTAGTGGGACAGATGCTGGCGTCTACGCCACGCACGCCAAGACTGCATCGTCATTTGCGAGTCCGGCCACAGGCTTTCGCTGTGTTCAAAGCCTCTAGAACAGTGGATACTGAGCGCACATAGCCACGAACATACCGTATACTCAAGCTATGCGATTCCTCAAGGTGGGCGCGATTGTTTTTGGTGCGTTGGTACTCACAACGTTGGGTATTAGTGCAACCGACACACTCCAAGGGAATAGCGGTTCTCTCCTTGGTCTTTTGGCAACGAGCGAACCAGGTGTATGTCCAGCAGATATGGTGCATATTCCAACTGCTCCCACCTTTACCTGTGTTGATCGATACGAAGTTTCTCCCGGTGCAACCTGCCCATTTCCGACACCCGCCTCTTCAGTCGATACGCAGCAGAATCTCAATGAAGTAAGCTGCACCAGTGTCGCTGAGGCAGACGTCGCACCATGGACGTTCGTGAGTCGTGAACAAGCCGCTGCACTCTGTGCTCGCTCGGGTAAACGGTTGCCGACAGCGGCAGAGTGGTACACCGCAGCCATGGGTACTCCAGACACCGGTACCTCGTGCAATGTAGACCAGTCAGGAGTGTGGATGACAGGTACTAATGAAGGGTGTATGGCTGCCTCAGGTATATACGATGCGGTGGGCAACGTCTGGGAGTGGGTGACTGACGACGTTCGCGACAGTGCCATGAATAGTGTTTCGCTGCCAGCTGAAGGCTTTGTGCATCAGGTCGATGGCGCTGGCGTCCCAACCGTCACAGGTGGTGTGCCCCACGAGCAATTCTCTGGTGATTACTTCTGGAATACAACACAGGGCGTGTTTGGCCTCTTGCGTGGAGGGTACTACGGTAACCAAAGTGAGGCTGGTGTGTTTGCGGTGCAAGCAAAAACAGCACCAACAGCAGCCACTATCGCTATTGGATTCCGGTGCGTGCGCTAACCTGTGCACACGCCTATACCAAATAACCGCACTGCTCAAGCTACAATAAGGGGGATGAAGATTGGACTCACGGGTTTTCTAAACGCGGCCGCGCTCCTCTTTTGCGTTGCGCTTTTCTCGAACCTCCTCCCGTATTTTACTGAAGCGCGCAACGTTGCCATGTACAGTGATACTATCAGTACGTCACGGCCGAGCTTGCCGTCCAATCACACGATGCGCTTCACGCCTACCAAGGCAATTGCTCCTGGTGGCGTCATTGAGATAGATTTTCCTGCTGACTTTTTTGTAGCAACGACTACTGATACCTTCTCAGCGCGCAACGTCGAGCTGTACGTTAACGGTTTTGCACGCGATGCCGCAGCAAGTCCGACGCCCACGCTCGACGGCGTAGCGATAACTGGCGGTAGTGGCGGCATCATTCAGTACACACTCAGTGGTACTGAAGGGATTGCTGCTGAGTCAGTGCTCGAGCTACGTATTGGTAATCACACTAGTCAAAGTGTGAGTTCGTACTTTACTCCAGCGACTACGACCGGGAGCACCACAGTTGCTACCTCGTCCTTTGCTGGTGATATCGTGCCGATTACAAATTCCGCTACGGTTGGTACGCACTGGATAGATATGTCAGTGACCGGCGGCAGTGAGCCTATTTACACCCAGTTTGGTATTGCAATCGTGCCCGGTATTTACGTTGGTGATGCTGATACACGCGAGTCTATTCCACCGTACCGCTTCAACCCAGCGCCAACGAGTACGGTGGGTGGTACTACGGCCTTTGTAGAAATTTCTCTTGAGACGGATGAGTTTGCAATTTGTCGCTACTCAACGACTGCTAACACTGCGTACGGCAGCATGACAGCTGAGTTTGATAACACTGGTTTGGTGACGCACTCAACGGTAGTGGCGGTAGTGCGCGGGACCTTGAATACTTTTTATGTCCGCTGTATGGACGATGAAGGTAACATCAACATTGATGACTTCTTAATTCAGTTTGCGGTAAATGACCAGCCAACCGGTGAATCGAACGAAGATGGCGATGTCGAAGGTGACGGCACGGGCACTGGCAATAATGGTGCTGGTGATGGTTCTGGAAGTGGCGGTACCACTGGTGATAGTGATGGTGAGGCAGATACCGTCGGCGGAACCGCTGGCGGCGGCGGTTCAGGTGGTGGTGGCGGAGGGCGCACAGGCCCTGATAGTGACGGGGAAACGGGAGGTGGCCTCGAGTCGGTCGATGGTCCGTACCCGAGTGGTGATGCTGAGGTAATTATCAGTGGGTACGCCTTTCCTGGTAGTACGGTGTACGCCATCGTCGACGGTGCCGCCGGCGGCAACGTGCGGGCTGGCTCTGATGGCCGCTACTCGATTACAATCTCTGAGATTGCCCGCGGTGCCTATACCTTCGGCGTCTACGCCATTGACCGAAACCAAGTACGTTCAACGACCTTCAGTACATCGTTTACCGTTACCGGCGGTCGTACTTCAAGTCTTTCCAACATCAACGTGATGCCAACAGTCCGGGTCACCCCTGATCCGGTCACTCCTGGGCAGACACTGACGGTGAGTGGCTACTCGCTTCCAAATGCAACCGTGACCGTAGAAAACCAACGAGATGGATCGAGCGTATCGCGTCGCGAGTTCACAGCCACTTCAGATGGTAGTGGTGTATGGCAGCTCACTATTGATACGGGCAACTTCACCCGCGGTACCTACAAGGTGCGCGTTAAAGCTGCAGCTACGTCGGTAACGACAAACTACTCGAACTACACCTTCTATGGTGTTGGCCAAGAAGCCGAAGGTGAGCTTAATCCCGATCTCAATACTGACGGTAAGGTAAACCTCACTGACTTCTCAATCCTCTTGTTCTGGTGGGGTCGTGATGGCGGTAATTCAGAACCTCCTGCCGACATCAATAGTGACGGTACAGTATCCCTCACTGACTTCTCAATATTGTTATTCAATTGGACTGGATAAGTAGTTGTGCGTAATAAGCGTTCGACTTGGAGTTCCAGGAGTTTGCTCTAGAAATGAGCAAACGAGCGTAGCGACTATTGCGAATTTCCGCGAGTAATTTTTCCTCCAAGAAAAATTATCCGCGTCCCCAACTACCACACAGTCAAAGTTGTCACTCTGTACTGATTTGCGAATTTCCGCGAGTAATTTTTCTTTCTTACAGATACTGTCCACTCATTGGGTCTTATTCATTTCAATCATAAGCCCACAATGAGTCTTGCAATAGTGCCCCGCACTTTCTCACCCAGAAAAATTATCCGCGTGTCAAACTACCTATAAACCAATCAGTACCACGTAAGTATCAATTGTAGGAACTGTGGGTAAGTCACAAACGTAAAAACGCAATCGCTAGTATAATCTTAGTAATATGTCCTTCTTGCAGCGACTCAAAGGTAGAGGTGTTCGTACTGAACAGAAGCTTCTTTCTAGTGATGAAGAGACAGCACTTGATAAAGTGGTGCAGCTCGACGTCGATATATACCAGACCGATGACATGATTGTGGTGTATGCCCAGGCGGCTGGTACCGACATGTCAGACGTCCACGTTTCAATTGAAGGCGATGCAGACATAGTACTCATCGAAGGTCGGCGTCTCCGACCAGAGCACATCGCATTTCCTAAAAAGAAACCAGACGGTGCTTACTTCACTGAAGAGTGCGTATGGGGAGACTTCTACCGGCGCATTATTTTGCCAGAAAGTGTCGACATCGAACATGCAGACGCAAAAATTAAAAACGGCGTACTCATCCTCACACTCCCGCTCTTGAAACCAGAAGAGAAAGAAAAAGTTAACCTGAAGATAACTAAGGCACCTGCACGCACGCGTGTGTAATAATAAAGTCACCTTCACGGTATGTACGCTCTTCCACTCAGTTCTTTAGTTCGACTCACAGCATCAATCTTCCTAGCTATGGTGGTGTGGCTTTTTTCAGTAGCTGTTGCGCATGCTGCCGATGTGCTCCTTTCACCAGCGAGTGGTTCGTACTCTACGGGCCAAACCTTCACCGTTACCGTACAGGCTGACCCGAAGGGGCAATCAATCAACGCGGTGGAAGCAAGTCTGACGTTTAATACTGCCAACCTCTCAGTAGTTAGTGTGTCAAAGACAGGCTCTGCCTTTTCACTCTGGACTACCGAACCAACGTTTTCAAATACAGCAGGAACGATTTCATTTGGTGGCGGAAGTCCAACGCCATTCTCAGCCCGCTCAAACCTCCTTTCAATTACCTTCACGGCAAAAGGTACTGGTAGTGGTGCCGTAAGTTTTGGTGATGCGTCTGCCTTGGCAGCTGACGGTCGCGGTACCGATGTGCTGGCAAACAAAGTAGGTGGTACCTACACTGTTGCAGCCGCTACTACACCGCCACCACCAACACCGACCCCAACGCCAACTCCTGAACCAGAAGCAGAGCCTGAAGACAGTAACGCGGCCATCGCCTTCGGAGATCCGCCGCGTGCCCCGGACGTAGGTTCAACCGCCTTCCTTGATCCAGAGCTTTGGTACAACAAGACAGACGGTATCTTCACCTGGGAAATCCCGTTTGACGTTACAACAGTTGCGGTAGAACTCGCAACATCATCTGATAACGACCCGAGCGAAGAGTTTGACCCGCCGATTGATGAGTTTGTGGTGAATGCCGAAAACCTCCGTGACGGTATTCAGTACTTGAGTGTACAGTTTGAAAACCAAGTAGGATGGGGCGGTATCACTAACCGAAAGATCCAGATCGACACCACACCACCTGAACCGTTTGAGGTACTCATCCAGGCTGGTACGAAGGCAGACTCGTTCCCACTCATCACCTTTGCAGCAAACGACCCAACCTCTGGTATTGAGCGATACGAACTCCTTGTCGCCGAGCGAGAGCCGGTCACCATCACGCCTGATGAGGCACGTCTTGGTTACCTTCTCACCGAGCTCGTCGATGGTACGTACACCGTCACCGTGACCGCCTACGACCGTGCCGGTAACAAGACTGTCAGTACCGCACCGGTACTGATCACCGCTGGCTGGATTGCTCCAATTGAGGGTGAAGAGAAGGTTTCATTCTGGTCATTCTTCACTGGAACCAACCTCCTCATCATGTTCTTGGCACTGGTCTCGCTCCTCGAGTTCGCCTACATTATTTACGAACGAAAGCAGTTTACGAAGAAAGAAGAATTGCTTCGCAAGGAGACCCGAGAGATACAAGACCAGATGGAGAAAATCTTCTCAGCACTCCGTGATGAAATCTACGATCAGATTAACGAGATTACGAAACGACCACGTCTCTCAAAGAAGGAAAAAGAGGCAGTCGAAGGACTCAATCAAGCACTCGAAGTATCCGAAACATTGATTGAAAAAGAGATCAACGACGTGAAGAAAATCCTCAAGTAAAATCGCATAAAATAAGTGGTTTAATCCACACTATAACGCGCTCGGAAACACTCCGGGCGCGTTATAATTTACTTAACTCGCAGCACATTTTACGTGCTCGGGTGGCTTGTTTGTAGATGAGTTTTTACGCTCAAAACAATAAAGAGAAAGGCATAAAAACGATATTTAGAGCGCTAAAAAGACGAAAGCGTGCTTTTAATCGTGCTCGCACACTACATTCGCTACTCTTACTTTTGGTGGTTGTTTCATTGCTAGGAGAGAGTGCTATTCCAGCTGTCGGCGCCACCCAAAAACCGCAGAAGACCATCGGTACAACAGAAACCTTGAATGTCTACCCATCGCGCGTTGTTTCAAGTGAGTGGTTTGGGGTTGAACACGTGCTCTCTTCTGACCTTTCTGCTGACGCAATGTACCAATCTTTTACGGAAAATAATGCGGCGTTCGTCACCGATGAAGTGCCTACTGAGGAAGAGTTAGCACTACCGCCACCACCTGCTCCCGTGACTGCAGATGAGGTGTAAGTTCCTGATGCAGTATCTCCTGATGGAGATGCGTCACAAGTTTCTGAACCTGGTGCCAGTGAAGCTGTGCCGCAAGAAGCAGTAGAGGCAGCTCCAGAAGAGACTCCAGTCGAGGCTCCGACTGAACCAGCACTAGAACCTGCTCCGGCTGAGCCGACCGCTTTTAACCGCGTGCTTCAGCGAGCTCAGTTCTTCATCTCGTACGTCACGGGTATCCCGTTTGCTGTAGCGCAAGAGACTGAAGAGTCGTCGCCAGTGGTTGATGCGCCAGCACCAGAGGTTCCGACAACCCCGAGTGAACCAGAGGCAATGCCATCAGAAGAAGTGCTCCCAGCTGAACCAGCCCAACCTGAGGTGTCTGCTCCTACCAGTGTTGTAGAAGAGGAGACAGTTGTCGCCGAGTCAGCTGAGTCGGTGGTTGTGGTCGATGGTGCGGTGACGCGCGCCATTACCCTGGCCGACTTCAGTACGCTGCCACTGCAGCCTGGACAGTTTGTGAAGAATGTACAGCTTCGAGCCTCACTCGCCGGCCGTTCTGAGGTAGCTGCCGATAGCCTCATCCCGTCACTTACATTTACTGCTGCAACGCCTGATGCTACGTATACCCTCGGGTCAGTTCTCATTGACGGTGAAGTGTCAAACGCACTCAATGGCGGCAACTTCCTCTTTGCGTTCCCGTACGAGAATGATCTCGCGTTCCTTAAAAATACGAGCGTGACCGCAACCTTTAGTGGCGATGTCGAAGCGCTCGATGGTCTGTACCTTGATGCAGTGTGGCTTGAGATTGAAATTGAAACTATTACGAGAGCCGATCTCATGAAGCGTGCCCAGAGTGACCTTGTCGAAAAGCTCAAAGCTCCCGAAGCGTATGAGCTCATTAGTGAAGCGCGTGATTTTACGCGATTTGAGGGTCCGGTGTTCAACCTTCGCTACGTGTCACAGCGTAACAAAGCGGTACAGGCAGTGCGTGAGTTTTTTGGACGCGATATCGTTCGTGTTGAAGATGTTGCGGTGAAGCACCACGCCTCGGGTGAAATTGGTGTTACGCCTGAAGTGACCGTGACTCGCGAGGGGTTGGTTACCGTACGCGTCCCTGAAGCTGAGCGTCGTAAGCTCAAGCCGGGTGTCTATGAAATTGAGATAACCGTCTCTGAAGGTGGGGTGGAGGTTGTCGATAGCTTTGAGTTCCAGTGGGGCTTACTCGCTATCAACACCGACCAAACTGAGTATACGCTCGGTAGCCCCGTGACAGTCTACGCTGGTGCCTTGACTCCGAACGGTAATACGCTCTGTGACGCGACCCTCCGCCTGTTTGTGGTGGCCCCGGATGGCGCAATTACACAGTCGTCAGTCGATCCATCTGGTCAGTGTTTTGGTAATAACGTAACAGATACACCCGACTACCTTCAGACGCTCACGACGACACAGACAGGAATGCACGAGCTCTTTATGGAGCGCATTGAGCCAGAGACGGGCAGTGTCATTAGTCACACGAGCATGAGTTTTTCTGTGGTTGCCGATGCGCCACTTACGATAGAACGAAACGGCCCGACGCGTATCTATCCACCTTCAGGGTACCCAATGGAGCTAACCGTCACAGCAACCGAGAGTTTCTCCGGCACCTTGATTGAGCGCGTCCCGAATACTTTTTCAGTAACGGCAGGGGAGGCCACTGTCGACGAGGTAGATGGTGTGCTTGAGCTCTCGTGGCCGGTATCACTCAGTGCTGGTGAATCGATGACGGTGTCGTACTCTTTCGATGCTCCAGATTTGTCCCCGTTCCTTTACGAGCTCGGTCCAGCTCGCCTTGAATCAAAACGAGCGACGCGTGCAGCTACCGAAGCTTCAGCGACCGATACTGCAACCAATGCAAATGCCGGAGGAAATGGTAATGGCAACGGTGGTAACAGCGCGAACAGTAATGGTGTCGGCAACGGAGTAGAGGAGCCAGTGCAGAGTACTGCTACTGCTTCGACCTCAACTGAAACAGTTACTGAACCAGCGGTAGGCGAGAGCCAGGCCGCGCCTACGCGAGCCTCTGCTACTAGCGGCTTTGTGGAGTTGCGCCAGTGGCAGATTGCTTCAGACGCCACTGGTAACATGATTCTCTATTGGGATAGTGCAACTTCAATACCGTCAGGGTGGTCATGTCTCTCGTGTGGTTCAGGAACCTTCTTCCAGCGGTTTGCGATGGGTAGCTCGACGTACAACACCACTGGTGGTGCTGCTACGCACACACCAACAGGGACTGGTTCTGTCTTGGCAACTTCTTTGGCAAATACTGAGTCAGGGGCAGGTACAATTTCACCTGTTGCCCACACGCATACCTACACACCAACAATTGCGAGTGCCTCGAACTTACCGAGTTACCGGCAGTTACGTGTCATTCAATACACGGCAAGCGCTGGTGAGCCTGCGTCGATTCCAACTGGCGCAATTGGTGTATTCGATGTGGCGTCCTCGTCACTTCCAGCTGGGTGGAATCGCTACGCTGCTCAGGACGGGTACTACGTGCGCGGAGAAGACACACCAGGAACAACTGGTGGTTCAAACACTCACACCCACGCAATTACCGGGACAACTGGTGCTGCAGCTGGAACCAATACTCGTACGCGAGGAACGCCGACACAGGTAGCTGGTTCGAGCGCTACACACACGCACACTGTGAGTACAACTACGCCGTCACTCAATAATGAACCGCCGTATATTGAGGTTGTTTTCGCAAAGCTGACTGCTACTGCGACTGCACCAAACAACCTCATTACCATGTGGACCGAAGATGTTCCGGGAGGCTGGCTCGATGTTTCTACTGCAAATGGAGCGGCATTCAATCAGCGATTCCCGAAAGGTGCTGCAACCTACGGTGCAACAGGCGGTGCTAATACACACGTGCACGGTAACATGACAGGCATTGTCTCTTCTGCACCAAGTGCCACCACAAATGGTGTGCAAGCATCACCTGGTTTTGGTGCAGACGGTACGCACACGCACAGTGTAAGTGTGTCGAGCTTTTCTACGACGAGTCAGCTGCCACCGTACCTCACGGTTGTATTTGGAAAGCGTCAGGGTACTGACCCAGTGTACGAGCAGCTCTCAAGTCGCTGGTACGTCAACACCAATGCACAGACTCCAACAGACGCGTGGCCGGTTGGTGCTACCGACCTAGCTGAGCGCGACCCAATTGGTACTTCAACGACGCTCATCACAAATGGACAGGAAGTGCGTCTCCGTCTCAGTACCAAGGTTACCAACGCTACGAGTACTGCGGGGACCGACTTCAAGCTCCAGTTTGGGGCTGGGTTTACCTGTAGTGCGATTGGTACCTGGAGCGATGTGGGCGGCACTGCGTCAACGAGCATTTGGCGCGGCTTTAACAACACAAGTGTTACCAATGGTGGAACTCTTTCAACCACACTCCTCGCGTCAACCACCGTTGCCGAAACATACGAGGAAGACGGGGTTGCCACCACGTCACCAAACGCACTCTCGGTTGATGATGTCGGTGAGTGGGATTTCGTACTCGAACACAACGGGGCAGCTGCAGGGACAAATTACTGCTTCCGACTCGTGCTTCAAGACGGCACGCCGCTTAATAGCTATACCCATTACCCAATGGTGTACACCAATCGAGCACCACAAGATGTAGTACTCGATACGCCATTTAATAATGAAAAGGTTGCCTCGACGACGCGCCTCTTCACCTTCGATGCAACCGACCCAGAGGGAAATGATATACACTACGAAATTGAGATTGATAACGATCCAGATTTTAGCTCTCCGGTCGAAGATAAAAATACCATCAGCAACTCGACGCGGTTCGATAACTTAATTGTGCCGGCCGATAAAGCAGCCTTTAACTCAGGGCAAACCATTCAGTTTACGCCAACCGTTACCTTCACGAATGGTACGACCTACTGGTGGCGCGTGCGTGGTCAAGATCCGTCTGGTTCAAATAGTTGGGGCAGCTGGAGTGATTCAGCGAGCTTTACTGTAGACACCAGCCTCATAGCGGCGGCCTGGTTCCAGACAACTGAAGAACAATTTGATACGAGTACCTTGGTTGGCGTGCAGTCAATTGGCTCGGACGCAGTCAATCTCATCACTGGTTCAACTACTGGTACGATGACGAGTGACGCTATTGTATTTGCTGACGGGGTAGACGGAACAGCATGGGACAGCTTAGTCTTCAGTGATACTGAGACAACAGGTGATGTGAAATACACCCTGCAGTACTTAAACGATGCCGATATTTGGACTACTATTCCTGATGCTGCGCTGGCGGGGAATAGTACCGGCTTCGATGCTTCACCAGTCAGTCTCCTTGATCTTGATACCGATACCTACGATACGCTCCGTATTGTGGCGACACTCACCAACAGTGGCGGTACGCCGTCTATTGAGAGCTGGGGTATTAACTGGGGGTACCGCGTTGAGACGCCGGTAGTTGCGAGCCCATTCCCGAATGAAAAAGTGGGCACTACGACCCCTACGTTCAGTTTCAGTACCACTGATCCACAGAACGATAGTCTGACCTACCAAATCTCATGGTCAACCGATGTTACCTTTACCTCCTCAAGTACGCGAACGTCTGGCGTCGCGAGCGGCTTCTCGAACCTCGATACCGGACTTGATACTGATCCATTTATTTCGGGAGACACAATTCAGTTCAAGGTGCAGGCAGCTGATGCGCTCACCAATGGTACTACCTACTGGTTTAGGGTACGCGCCAAAGATACCACTGGCTCTAATGCGTACTCGTTCTGGACTGAGCCACAGAGCTTTACTGTTGATACTGCGGTAGTGGTTTCGACCTGGTTCCAAACAACTGAAGAGCAGTTCGATACCAATGTGCTTTCAGGGGTGACAACACTCGGTACCGATGCGGTAGCAGTTGCTACTACAGCGACGGAGGCAATCTTGGTGTACGGCGAGGGTACCGCAAACATACCTCGGTACCGTCAGTGGAATGGAAGCAGCTGGGGTTCTGAGGGAGCCTTGCTCGATATTGGTGCACCGGTAAGTTGGGCGCGCGTTAAGGCTGGGACTACACGCGAAGAGTATGTTGCAATTACCATCGGTACTGACGCCGACGTCAACGCACAGGTGTTCCAGACGGGTGCTTGGGGTGACCTCCAAGAAATGACTACCAACGTCGGTAGTGTTGCAGCACGTGGTGCAGATGTTGCTTACGAAACGCTCTCTGGTGACGCAATGGTGGCGTACTGCGATGGCGATGCTGATCCAAGCTACTACATCTGGAATGGTTCAACCTGGACTTCAGGCGGCACCATTAACCTTGCGTCAGCAAGTAACTGCGAATGGATTGAGCTGGCGTCTGACCCTGTGTCCGACGAAATAATCATCTTGAGTCGCGATGCTGCTGGTAACGCGTACGAGGCACAGGTTTGGAACGGTTCCGCGTGGGCAAACTCCACTACGCTTGGAACTATTGTTGACCCTGGTCACTCCGGTATGGCGGTTGAGTACGAAGAGAGCGGGGGACAGGCTATTATCCTTTCTTCAGATGGTAACCCAGCCCGTTTTACCTACCGTACGTGGAACGGAACTACCTGGGCTGCCGCTGCAACGCAGGCCATCGGTGACGACCTCGAGTGGGCTAGTTTGGTGCGCGATCGGGGAAGTGACGAAATGCTCCTCTGTTACCAAGATGAGGACACCAATATAGGTGTCGTGCAGTGGACCGGTGCTGCTTGGACTGGGCAGACTGAGTTGCTGGCAACCACCGGTAAGTCCAAGACTGACCCTGGTTTTGCCTGTGTGTATGAAAATACTTCTGGTCGAGATAACTACGCACTGACGACGTACACCAACACAACCCAGAGCGTCTACACCACCTGGAACAATGCAACCTGGGCTGGCGCGACGCAGGTGAACACTATTGGAGACGCTATTACAATGCTCCTAGAGCGAACGGGTACCAATCTCATCTTGGGTATCTTCTTCGATGAAACTAATGACTCGCTCCTCTTCTCAAGCTGGAACGGTACGTCATGGTCAACCACAGAGACGATTGAAAATAATGCATCGGTAGGTGCAAGTCCATATGGACATCCGTACGACATCGCGCCGCGTAACCCAGGGCGCGAGGGGACAACTATTGTTAGTCCAGGTATCGATTTCACCGCTGGGGTCGGTCCGTACTGGGAAGATTTTGCGTGGACTGACACTACGCCTGGTTCAAGTGATATTCGCTACTCAGTCCAGTACTACGACGGCGATTCATGGGAATTTATTCCTGATGGCGATTTGACCGGCAACGCTGCTGGCTTTACAACGAGTCCAGTCGATCTCTCGGCGCTCGATAAAAATACCTACAACCTCATCCGTCCGTACGCTGAGCTGACGTGTGACGGTTCAAATAATTGTCCTACGCTCAGTGATTGGACAGTGCGCTGGGCTGAAGGTATTACCATTTCTGGAACGCTCGATCAGTACGATCAAACGACAGACGTCACGAGCGGTACGGTGAACGTGGCAGTAAACGGAGTACTCCAAACAGGAAAGAGTGGCACGATTGCAGCTGGAGCTTGGAGTATTCCAAACGTCACAGTTTTTGCCGGAGACATTGTCTCGGTGTTTGTGAGTGGGGCGAATGACGCCAACGAGGCTGTTGGTGTGACGCGTTACGATGGAACGGGCGACATTACGGGTCTCTCTATGTATGAGCGGCACGTTGCCCTCGGTTCAAACGACGCGACTTCAACCGCTATGACCAACGCCGATGTTGGTGCCTATACCGTAACGCAAGACGAGGACGTATTCCTTGGACTAACGGGTAGTGCGCTAAATCTATGTGCAACGACAGGTTGCGCCGACGTTCGTCTCGCTATCAAGGCCGGTACGGTCTATAGTCTTGGTGGTACACTGGCGACGCACGACTTCCAAAATAACGGTACGTTCATCGCTACCTCAACCGTTTCGGTTTCAGGCTCATGGGACAATAATGCCACCACAACCATGACGGGCAGTACGGTCATCATGACGGCAACGTCAACTACAGAGTCAATCGATACGACTGGTGCGGCTGTTGCGAGTTTCAATAATCTTACCTTTGGTACCACGACCGGCGCGGCTACCTTTACGCTCGCCAACACACTTGATGTTAATGGTGCTCTCACCGTGACGCGTGGTACGCTCGCGCGCGGTGTTCGTGCGATTACGGTGGCTGGCAACCTGCTCACTGGTGCCAATGGTTTCTGGACCGGAAACGGTACTACTACCTTCGATGGTACTGCAGCAAGTACCTGGACCGATCAAAATGCCACAAAGCAAAACCCTGGCTACGTGGTAGTTGATGGTACCAACAAGTCAGTCACGCTCGGTAGCAACGTAGTTGCCAATAGTATTCGCATCGGGGCTGACGACACGCTCGACGCATCGACGAGTAACTACAGCTTGACCGTCTACGGAAACTTCATTAACACCAACACCTTCCAGGCACGCAGTGGTACTGTCGTGTTTGCAGCTACAACGACCAATCGGGTGATTACTGCCGGTGGTGACGCGTTCTACAATCTTTCATTTACCGGCAGCGGCGGTAGTTGGTCATTCACTGAAAATACACTTTCTGTCTCAAACGACGTAAGTATTTCTGCAGGTACCATTACTATGCCAACGGCAACAACGACCATTGCTGGCTCGTTCCTTAATACCGGCGGTACCTTTGCGCACAACAACAGTGTGATTGCGTTCACCGGTAGTGGTAGTCGCACCCTTACCTTGGGTGGCACTGCGTTTACCAATGCGTTCTACGACGTGCGCTTTGCTGGGACTGGAACCTATACGTTCTCTGAAACCTATGCCACTACATCAAATGATTTCCGTGTCGTATCTGGTACTGTAGTGCTGCCATCTGCTGAGCTTGCGCTCGGTGGATCGTTGCTACAAACTGGCGGTACGATTACTCCAGGTGGTGGCACGGTACGCTTCTATAGTAGTGGGGCAGAGAGTATCACCCTTTCTTCACCGCTTAACTCAGTCCTCATTGCTGCAGCTGGTCCGTTTACCTTTACCGCAACGAACGCTACTCTCAATGGCAGTCTAACGGTGAACGCTGGTTCACTGACCCTGCCGTCTGGCACGCTCACACTCGGAGGATCACTCGATAACAACGCTACACTGGTTCCGCAGACAGGTACCGTCCTCTTCAACTCAACGAGCGGTAGTGAGACGATTGCGGTGGGTAGCTCAAGTCTCTATAATGCCACCTTCAACAGTACGTCGGGTATCTGGACAGTGAGTGAGTCAGCTACCACAACCAACAACACAACACTGACGGCTGGTACGTTTACGCTCGCTTCTGGCCGCACCCTCGCGGTTGGTGCAACGTTCAGTACCGCACTCAGTAATGCATCAACAACCTGGACAGGCTCAACGCTCTCGCTTCTCTCGGGTGCGTACAGTATCAATACCAAAGCAAATGGGGGAGACACGTACAACACACTCCTGATTGCAAGTACCGCTGATATTAAAGCTTGGAATTCTTCAGCGGCGACGGTTGCTGTGATCTCGGGTGGTTCGTTCTACTCACAGGACCATGCAGCAGTCGATGGTACGCTCAATATCTACGGTGCCTACGAGCGCACCACTGGTACTGAGTACTGGAGCCACGCAACTGACTTCGACGGCACAGCACTTGGTGGTGGTGCACGGCAAGCCAATGTACGTTTCGCCAGTGGCGCGAGCGCAAGCTTTACCGGCAGTACCGTTGAGATTGTGGGTATCAGTACTGCTTCTACAACTGTTGCCAATCAAGGAAGTGGTACGTACACCGTATCGCTTGCAAACAGTACCATCAATGCTTCGTACTACCAGTTTGCCGACCTCGGTGGTAGCGGTCTCTCGCTCTTGTCGGGGGTCACCGTAACTGATCTCGATGACGGCTCATTTACCGTTGGTGCTGCAGCTGCTTCAGCGCTCACTATTGCCTCATCGACCATTGATGCCAATCCTGGCTACCAAATTTTCCGTACACGCTTTGCAACGACAACAGCTATTGGGGCGACGAACGTGACGCAAACTGGTGGTGCACCGACTTCGTACTGGTGGTTTAGAAGTGGTACCGGTAACCTCTATGGTGAGGCCTATGACGCTGATACCGGTGACCCTGGCTCTGTACGCTTCGATGATAGTTCGCTCGTTATTACTATTTCAGGAACAGTGTACAGTGACGCAGGAGTAACGCCACTTGCTGGCGGTACCTGTGACGGTGCTACGAACGTGGTGCGGGTAGTGGTAGAGGGTGGCGCCACCTACAACGGTACCTGTAGTAACGTCAATGGCGCGTACAGTATTGGAGGGGTCGTTGTGGTTGGTGACCCAACTATTACGGTCTACCTCAATGACGCCAGTGGCGGACAGCGGGCAACGATGGTGACAAAGACCCCGACTGCCAACATCACCGACGCGCATCTCTATGCCAATCGCGTCATCGTACGCCATGAAGATGTGGCGGCAATGACCATTGCCGACATGAATGCCTTTGATACGGTAAACGACAGCGACGTGCGCTACCTAGCGGCAACTTCAAGTGGAAACACGCTCACCGTACTAGCAGGCAACGAACTCTACGTGTGGCCGAATAAAACCTTCAGTCCAGGTGGAGCGGTTACTGTAAGTGGAAACGGCGCAGTCAATAGTTACGACGGCTCACTCTTCTTGGGCGCTACCTCAACCTTCACCGGTGTTGGCACCACGACCTACACCATTGGGGGTGTGTTTACCCAGAGCGCAGGTGCCAGCTTTATTCCTGCTTCATCAACAGTGATTATGAACGCCACATCAAGTGGTAAGGCGATTACTGCGGGTGCTGGGGCAACTATTAATTTCCATAATCTCTCTTTCACCGGCACCGCTGGCGCTTGGAATATCAACAGCGCACTCTCACTTACTGGCAACATGGCGGTCAGCGCCGGTACCGTAACTGGCACAAGTAACGTAACGCTCCTAAACGGATCGCTCTCCGGTAACGGCGTCGTTTCATTTGGTGGCGGTACTGTGCTCCTCGCTCGTACCAACACGCTCGGGGGTACGCAGCCATGGACGTTTAATAACCTCACGCTCGGTAACGGAACAGTCGTCGGAACAACGACTCCGGCATCAACTGCGACCACAACTGTTGGCGGGGTACTTACTATTGCCAACGCACACTTCCTTGATGCTGGCTCATGGTCCCTAGATCTTTCGGGTACAGGCGGTGTCTTTGTGGAGACGGGCACCTTCCTCGAAGACACGAGTACCGTTCGCTACAGCGGTACGACCGCAAACGTACTCGGTACCGGCTACTATAATTTGCTCCTCAGCTCAGGGGCTGGTAGTGCAACCTACACTGCCACTGGCCTAGGTATTAATGTTGGCAATAATGTAACTGTCGGTGGTAGTGCGGCATCAAACTTTACGCTCGATACCAACGATACGGCACTCACCGTGCTCAATGATGTGTTCGTTACAAGTAACGGAACACTTGTCGGTAGCAACAGTGCGACACTTACCGTCGCTGGTTCATGGGATAACAACGGCACCTTTACGGCGAGTGCAGGAACTGTGCGCTTTACCGGTAGCGGCACAGAGACTGTAGCTGCTGGCGCATCAAGCTTTGCCACCCTTCGCTTCAGTGGTACTGGTAGCTATACCGTGTCTGAGCACGCAACGGCGACAGTTGCGGCGGTACTTACCAACCTCTCTGGCTTTACCCTTACGTCTGGACAGACCCTCGCGGTTTCAGGCACATTCAATAACTACCTCAGCGGCGGCGCAACCACCTGGACTGGTAGTACCTTGGCACTATCCGGTGGTGGTACCTACCTCATCAATGGGGCAACGAGTACCGATACGTACGGAACCATTGCAATCAGTGGCAATACACAGGTGCGTACCTGGAATTCAGACGCGGCAGCAGTTGTGGCAGGTACTGGCAGTTCACTCTACAGTATGGACCATGCCAACGTGGCGGGTGATCTCTACGTCTTTGGTGATTACCTTAAGCAAAGCGGCACTGACTTCTGGAGCTTTGCAACAGACTTCGATGGCACGGCGCTCGGTGGGGGGGCTCGTAAGGTAGATGTCTTCTTCGAAAACGGAGCCACTGCCCGGTACCTCGGTACGAGTCAGTTGTCGGTACTTGGAAGTGCGAGCGCCTCAACCACCCTCCAAAACCAAGGCTCGGGCACCTACGCGTTGACTGTTGGCGGCACTGCGTCAACTACCATGAACTACTACGAGGTATTTGATACAACGACAGCTGGCCTTACCTTTACCGGTAGCGCACAGGTGCAAAATCTCTCGTACGGCTACTTTGAGGTGGGGCAGACGGGTGGCAGTGCCATGACTGTTGGTGGTACCGCGCTCAATAGTAGTCCAGCCCGCACCTTCACCTTAAATACCTTCGCCACTTCAACTGGTGTTAGCAGCGCCACGAACGTCACCGCTACTGGTACGTCAGTTTCATCATGGCGCTTTACAAACCATAGTGGCAGCATCGACGGGGAAGCCTACGACAGTGACCCAGATGGTGACCCAGGGTACATTGTGTGGGACAACTCAGCTGCTTCAATCACGGTCTCAGGGCGTGTCTACAGTGACCAAGGTTCAACCGTTTCAGCGAACTGTGACGGTCTAACGAGCAACGTGGTTGTGCGCGTTGCTGGATTGACCTCGTACACGAGTACCTGTAACGCAGGTACTGGTCAGTACTCTGTCTCTGGCGTCACCTACTCACCAGGCGACTCAATAGTCGTGTACCTCGATGGTGAAGCAGTTGGTGCAGCAGCGGTGACTGCCGACCCAGTATCAAACATCAACAACATGGACATCTACGAGCGTCGCGTGATTGTTCGCCATGAAGGCGTGAGCCCACTGACTATCGATGACATGGCAGCCTGGGACAGCAGTGATGATGCAGATATTCCGTTTACTGCAGTAAATGGTTCGCCAGACACGTTGTCACTCCCAGCTAACTACAAGCTGTTGGTCTGGACCGGTAAGAACTTTACCCCAGGCGGTAACGTTACTGTGTCAGGCGGGGGAGCTGGGGCTGATTATGACGGTACCGTAGAACTCCAGAACAGTGCTGCCTGGACGAGTGCTGGGACGCAGGTCCATACAATCGGTGGTTCACTCATTTCTGGTAGTGGTGCTACCTGGACTGCTGGCAACAGTACAACAACCTTCACGACCACCGGTGCAGCCCGAACTATTGATATAAATAATGGCAGCTTCTACAACGTCGCCTTCACCGGTAGCGGCAGTTGGACGATTACGGACACCCTCCTTGATGTATACGGCTTTGCGCAGAGCGCTGGTACCCTCACGCTTCCAACCGGCACTACTACGGTGAGTGCTTCGTTTAATGCGACTGGCGGCAGCTTCACACAAAATGGACCATTTGTTTTCGATGGCGTCGGTACACACGTGATTCGGTTTGATGGATCGACAGCCGGAGCGATGTACGTAACTGGTGCGGGTACATTCACCATGACTGACACGAACGCAACGTCAACTGGCGCACTCATTAAGACTGCCGGTAGTCTCACGTTACCAACGGGTGTACTAGCGCTTGGCGGTGGCTTTGAAAACAACGCTGGTACAGTGACGAGTAGCAATGGACGTATTGTGTTGACCACTGCTGGTAGCGCCAACCTTCGAGCTGGTGGTTCAAACCTCGGTTCAGTGACCGTCGCGGGCGGTGGTGCGTTTACCATGCGTGACAGTAGCCTTACCCTCACTGGCTCACTGACCATCAACGGCGGTAGCCTTACCCTCGCTACCGGTACGCTCGCTATTGCCGGTTCGTTTACAGTACCGTCAGGCTCCTTCAATAACGCAACAGGTACCATTCTCTTTAACTCGACTGATACTGGTGAAACTATTAACCCAGGCACCAGTCCGTTCTATAACGTCGTGTTTGCGAACGCCTCAGGTGGATGGACAATAGCCGCTAACGCCACAACAACAAATAACTTCACGCTCACGACCGCTGCAAGCTTCACTCAGCAGACTGGCACAACTCTCAGTGTCGGTGGCGTTTTCACTAATAGCGTGGGCGGTAGTGCAACCACCTGGACTGGTTCAACGCTGCGGCTCGTAAGTGGCAGTGAGTACGCCGCAAACCTGAAAACAAATCCAGGAGACCGGTACCAAACGCTCGTGTTGGGGGCCAACACTGATGTACGCATCTGGAACTCAGCCGCAACCACCACGACCGTAGCTTTAAACGCGTCACTCTACTCACAAGATCACGCTGCGAGCGATGGTGCACTCAATATTTACGGTGACTTCAATATCGGTACGACTACTGAGTACTGGAGCTACGCAACTGACTTCGATGGTGTAGCACTCGGAGGAAGTAGTCGTGATGTAACGGTGTCACTGGCGGCCAACGCGACCACTACCCTGAGTGGCGGTACGCTCAATATAGTCGGTACCCTCGGTAACGAAACAACCATTACCAATCAAGGAAGTGGTACCTACGCACTCCGCGTTACAGACGGTACCTTCAACGCTGCCTACTACGCCTTCCGTAACTTGAATGCAGCCGGACTCGTACTCTCAGGAACACCGGTCATTAGCTCACTGGCAAACGGTGACTTTGAACTTGCAGTAAATAGCGGTACCCTCATTTCACTTTCTTCAACAACACTCAATGCAAACGCATCACTCGTTATTCCTGACGTTCGCTTTGCGACAACGAGTGCGATTACCGGTTTCAACGTCACCCTTACAGGGGTCACGAGTAACGCGTGGACGTTTGTCGATCATATCGGCAACCTCGATGGAGAAGCCTTTGACGTTGATGGGGTGACTGCCTGTGGCTCAGTGCGTTTTGACGATAGTGCATGCCTCATTACCCAGCAGGTGCACTACCGCTGGCGCAACGATGATGGTGGTATTGGTGTACCAAGTAGTGAATGGTTTGATGGCTCATGGGATAAGCGTCAGCGAGTGCGCGTAGAGAACAACGACGCTACCGACTATGCGAACGCTGTGGTCGAACTGACGATTCCGTACGATGCTGATATGCAGGTCGATTTTGACGACCTTCGTTTCACCGACGCAAGTGGTACTACCTCAGTACCGTTCTGGACTGAACGATTTACCGCATCGACTGAAGCGACCGTCTGGGTGCAGGTCCCTGACTTGCAGGGTAACGATACGGCCAACATCTTTATGTACTACGGCAATGCAGGTGCTTCATCGGTGAGTTCAAGTACTGCTACGTTTATCGCGGCGGACGATTTTGAAGACGGTAACATCACTGAGTACACCGGAGGTACAGGACTGTTTACGGTTGACGGTTCGTTTGCCTTTGGTGGCAGTAACGGTCTCGATAACACGGGCGACGAAGCAAACTTCTCAACCCCGGGCATCGCACGCTTCGACCAAACCGTCAGTCAGGGTGAAACGATTCGGTTCATGCAGTACATCGACACTACCGCTGGTTCAGGTGATGAGACCTGTACGCTCTTTGCAGTGCAGTCACCAATTACTGCCAACGACAACTACGCAGTCTGTCTTGAGCAGTACAATACTGACCGAGTCTCAATCGTGAAAGATGCTATCAATACCGACGGTACAGGTACGCTCCTCGCGTCAACTACTATTACCTATACTACAGGTTGGCATGAGGTTGTGATTGATTGGGCAAGTGGTGGCGCAATCGATGTGACGGTCAATTATGCAGGTAGTCAAGTAGCAAATGTATCGACGTCCGATAGTACCTATACCTCAGGTGGCTACGGTTTTGCGTATTGGTTCAACTACGGTGGCTGGGATTCATTTATCTCGCGACCGCTCGTGACTACCGAGCCGACGGTGTACTTTGGTGCAGAGCAGGGCGATGGTGGTGCTTCATGGGCTGCCGCGCTTGATACGGTAGCAGCTTCCTTCGAACTCGGTGATATTGCGCGCCTACGTGTCTTGGTTGAGAATTCAGGCCTTACGGTAACCGGTAAGGAGTACCAGCTCGAGTACGCCGAGCAAGGTGCTGCCCCAAGCTGTGAAGCGGTTACTGGTGGTAGCTACGCCATTGTTCCTCCACAGAGTACGTGCGGTACGTCACCAGTCTGTATGCAGTCATCGACCTTCGTAACCGATGGTGAAGCCACCACCGACCTGCTCGCAGAAGCGCGCGGCACCTTCACTCTTGGTGAACTTACCGAAGATCCATCAAATATTGCTGACCCACTTACCATTGACCAAGATGAATACACTGAACTTGAGTACGCTATAACGCCAACCGCAAACGTGGTTGACCAAAACCTCTGCTTCCGCGTAACTGACCAAGGAACGCCACTTGATACGTACCTGCGTGTCGCGAAGCTCCAGCTACGATTTGCTCCAGTTATCTCAGGGATTACCTTTAATGATGGTGACCCAATCAGTCTCTTGCCTGGCACTACAACACGGGTGTACGCCACGGCAACTGTCACTGACTTAAACGGCTACGCCGATTTCTCATCAGGCTACGCTACCTCGACAATGTATCCAACTACTGGCTCAGCGGCCTGTACCGCGGACAATAATAATTGCTACATCAGCAATAACAGTAACCGCTGTAGCTACAGTAGCTGCTCCGGTAACAGCTGTGTGCTCTCATGCTACGCAGACTTCTTCTTCCATGCAGAAGCAACCGACGAAAGCGGATTTGACTGGGTTGCCTTCTTTGAAGTAGAAGATGCAGCTAGTGAGTACGACTTCGACACATCCTCAGGTATTGATGTGCAGACCCTACGCGCGCTTGATGTGACGCAGTCGATTGCCTATACCGCAGTGGCAGCAGGTAGTTCAACGGCTGCCTCTAACGCAACGACGTCGGTACAGAATCTCGGCAACATAGCGATTGACGTGAATGTTGAGGGGAGCGACATGAGTGACGGATATAGTTCAACTATCCCGGTAGCGAACCAGAAGCTCGCCACCACCAGTTTCAACTACACCGCTTGCGTCAGCTGCAGTACCCTAACTGCCACCGGCACCCTGGTTGAGGTGGACCTAGCAAAGCCAACAGTCGCAACACCACCAGTTTCTGACGTTATTTACTGGGGTATTGCCATTCCGTTTGGCGCATCAAGTGCGCCACATACTGGATCAAATATCTTCTACGCAGTTGACGATAATTAGCCTATGGTAAAACACTTCCTGTGGACGAATATGGGTCTCCGTAGGTACCGAAGTGGTACTATGAAGCCAATGCGGAGCGGATTGTCACTTCTCTTGATTGCGGTTTTACTAACGGCACCTTTTTCCGATGTGGTTGCGCAAAGTGGTGATACAGAGGCGCCAGAGGTGTCAGGAGTTGAAGTTATTAAAAATTCAGAAACCTCAGTCACGATTAAGTGGGAAACAAACGAAGATGCTGACTCACTCGTTAACTACGGTCTGCAGCCAGATTACGGTATCGTGCGTATCCCAACACCCGATCGAACCGCGCACGAGATAACCCTCGACGACCTTGAGACTGGGCGAGTGTACTACTTCCGTGTCGGTTCAGCCGACGAAGACGGTAACCAAGGTATCTCGGCTGACTACCGCTTCCAGACCGGCGATGTAACCTCTGTCGGAGAGGGTGAAGGGCAGGGTGAGGCAGACGGGCAGGGTGAAGGAGTCGACATCGGTCCCGGTCAAAACGATAACCCGCCAGTTACGACACAAGAAATTGTCGAGGCTATTCAAGAGATCCAGAACGTACAGCAGCTCCAGGAGATTCTTGAAGTAACTATGGAAGCTATTCAGGGTATTACGAGTGACCTCACGATTATTGGTCCGCCGACGGTAATTCCTGAAACCACGACAGCTATCGTACGGTGGGTGACCGACCGTGATTCCGATTCAACGGTGCTGTTTTCTCCGAGCAGTCAGTATGTACCTGATCAGTACGTCTACTCACAGTCTTCGACTGCCGGTAACACCTCTGAACACGAAGTGCAGCTCATCGGTCTTGAGCCGTTTACTGAGTATCACTTCAAGGTGCGTTCGACCGACGCCGCTGGAGTAACAGGGGAGAGTCGTGATTTTACCTTCAAGACCAAGGCCTCACTTCCAGTGATTCAAAACCTTCGAGTACTCAAGGTGGAAGAAAATGCTGCGACCTTGGCCTGGGATACTCCTGTGCCGGCGAAGGCACTCGTGGAGTACCAAGACCTTTCTACTGGTGCTCAGAACTCAAAGGGGCGACCAACCTTGGCCACAACACACCAAATGCGTATTGATGACCTTACGCTGGGGACACGGTACGTTGCCTTTGCCGTAGCTGAAAATGCCGGCGGTGACCGTGTAAAGAGTCAGCCGATTACCTTTATTACTGTGCGCGATACCGCCCCACCGCTTATCAGTAACGTAAAGAACGAGTCAACCTTGTTCCCGGGAAGTGAAGCGCGTATTCAGAGTATCGTTGAGTGGAAAACCGATGAACCCGCATCGTGTACCATGACCTACCGTGAAGGTGTGGCTGGTGGTGTTGAGCCATACACCATCGAGGCTGAAGAGGTGAACTATACCGAGCGACACGTAGAAGTGATTATCGACTTCGCCCCAGCGACGGTCTACCAGTTCTGGCTCAACTGTGAAGACGAGGCTGGTAACGCTATTCAGTCAGAAAACTTCGTACTCTTTACCCCAATTCAAGAGAAGAACATTATCGACCTGATCTTGGAGAACTTTGAATCAACATTTGGATGGGTTAAGAATATTGGTGCGTAGTAGCGGCGATTGACCACATCTAATCAATTACTGGTTCCAGGACTTTTGCCTAGGAAGGGTAAAAGTCGGAACGAAGTTCGCAATAGTCACTTCGTTCCTTTGCTTACTTCACATTTGGATGGGTTAAGAATATTGGGGCGTAGCCCAGAAAACAGCCGGCGAGCGGAGCTCGCCGGCTGTTTTGCTATACTACTCCCATGAAAACAATAGTCATTGGTTCAACGAATCCGGTTAAGGTGGCAGCGGTTGAGGCTGCCTTCACCCAGGTGTTCCCGCACGAGCCATTTTCACTCGTTCCGTATAGTGCGCCATCACTCGTCCCTGATCAGCCGATAGGTGACAGCGAAACCAAAACGGGAGCATACAATCGCGCGACCGCCTGTCTCGCGGCGTACCCGGAGGCCGACTATGCTGTTGGACTCGAGGGTGGTTTAGAAAAAGTTGCCGATGAGTATTGGGCGTCAGCCTGGATGTGCGTCCGCGACCATACTGGACAAACGAGCTTTGGTCGGACTGGGGCGTTTCGCTTACCGCCACCACTTGGGGCTTTAATTGATGCAGGTATGGAGCTCGGTACCGCGACAGACATTGTTTTTAACGAGACTAATTCAAAGCATAAGGGGAGTGTAGTCGCTATTCTAACGAACAACCTCATCACACGACAAGATTTCTATCGAGCGGCGTTGGTGTTTGCTTTGATCCCGTTTATGCAGCCTGAACTATATTCTGTAGATGTGGATAGCCCAGCCGTATAAAACTTCCTGAGTGTGGTGTAATAGAGTAAACAACGCGTCTGCGTCGTGGGTATTTTGATTTTGGGTTCCAGCGATTCTCCCTTAGTAGGGCGAAGCGGGAACTAAATTAAGCATAGTCGCTTCGCTCGTTGCTTATGTAATGTAATGGCAAAACCACTTATCGTCTGTCGTGATCTTTCGATCATTTATAACAAAGGTAAAGCGAATGAGTTTAAAGCGCTCACCGGGGTTAATACTGATATCTACGAAGGAGAGTACGTTATTCTCTTCGGTGCTTCTGGCTCAGGTAAGTCAACGCTGATGTACTCTATTCAGGGCTCGTTACCGCCCGGTGAAGGGACGCTTTTGATTCGTGGTGACGACATTTACTCGTACCCTCCTGAAGAGCGTGTCTACTTCCAGCGGTACGTGATGGGAATTATTTTCCAGTCATTCAACCTGATTCCATCACTGTCGGTGCTCGACAACGTCGCGCTACCGATGATTTTCTGCGACGCTGACAAAATCACCCGTAACCGACGTGCTCAGTCACTCCTTGAGCGTTTTGGGGTAGGGCACGTGTCGCATAAAATTCCTGCGATGCTCTCAGGAGGTCAGCAGCAGCGTGTTTCAGTATCGCGGTCCATGGTTAATGACCCGAAGATTCTTTTGGCTGACGAGCCGACGGGTAACCTCGACTCCGTATCAACCCAGCAAGTAATGGACAAGATTGATGAAATTAACACGTTCGACAAACGAACGATTATTATGGTATCGCACAATGCGGCCCACCTTTCCTATGCGCACCGCGTGTACTACCTCAAAGACGGACACATTGTTCGCGAAGTGGTTAACCCGCAGCGCAAGCAGATTAAGCCAGTGAAGGAAGGGGAGACTATCGTAACCGAGCTGGAGCAGCTCGCCCGACTCTTCCCGTACGACTCAGTGGAAACCTTGCGCGTAAAAAGTCTCGTCAACTTCCTTACCCAGGAGTATACCTTTGACCAAATCATTCGCCTTGAAATCGCCATCCAGCATTTTATTGGCGGCATGATTGATCGAGAGCGGTTCATTAAAATGCTCACCACGCACTACGACAAGGGGGGTGCGAGTGTATCAATCACTGAAGCACGGCGCATGGCGAACGTGGCGGAGCGTATGCTTGGCCAGGCTGACGATATCCGCCGGTTCCGTAAGACCTACGAAAAGGATCACGTGTTCTTCGACCAGCATAAGCTGGCTGAGCGTCTTCGCGACCACTTGCTTCGCATGCACCGCCTTGAGCTCTCGAAGAAACAAGACGCCAACCTCGTTGAGACCATTGCTGACCGTGTAGTCGGTGTGTCTGGAGAGGATGACTTTCATACCAAGCTACAGAAACCAGTTTCAAACAGTGGGTTAGGGTTAACCGAACGTGAGGCAGACGATATCACCAGGTACTTTGAAAAATTGATTGCTCAAGGTGTCGATATTAGCTACAAATCGTAGTATGCGCGTACAAGATCTAGCACAACTTTCGACTCGAATGTTCAAAACAAACCCTATGCGTACCTGGCTGACGATTCTTGGTATGGGTGTAGGAACTGGCGCGGTGGTTATTCTGGTGGGTCTCGGTTTCGGTCTCCAGCAGATTATTCTCGAACAGATTGTGTTCGGTGAGACATTGCTCTCTCTCGGTGTTTCAACAACAGGAGTACAGACGCTCGCCCTTACAAACGAAACCGTAGCAAAGTTTGAGCAGAACCCTCTCGTGCTCGACGCCGCTCCAATGGCGCGTTTTCCAGGGCTCGTCACCTATAAAGGTCTTACCGGTAACCTCTTTATTCAAGGTGCAGAGCCAGCCTACCTCCGCTACGCCGGCGTCGCACTCACCTCAGGGGAAACATTTACTGAGGAGGAAATAGGCAATACTGATTCTGTGCTCCTTTCACCAGCTGTACTCAAACTCTTCGGCATAGAGGATGCTGAGGCCTTTGTGGGGGAGAAGGTAACGTTTCGTATCTTGGTTCCTGCCGAGGATGGTACCGATGACATCAACGAAGTGTATATCGACAAAGAGTACACCGTACGCGGTATTACAAAAGAGGAGGGCGTCTTGAATGCAATGATGATGCTGCCTGAACTCCGAACGCACCTCGGTATCGAAGAGTACGAACGCGTGCAGGTGCGCGTTGTCGATAATCAGGCACTGCCACTCGTTGAAGAGGCATTGATTACCGAAGGGTACCGCGTTACGGCACTCTCAAAGACGGTAGAGCAGGCTTCCAAGATCTTCCAGGGTATCCAGGCGGTATTGGCCGTCTTCGGCGGAATCGCATTGCTCGTGTCAGCTATCGGTATGTTCAATACCATGACGGTAACCCTCCTCGAGCGTACCAAGGAGATCGGTATTATGCGTACCATTGGAGCTTCCCCAAGTGACGTAAAGACGCTCTTCGTCTCCGAATCTATCGTCGTGGGTTTCATGGGTGGATTGAGCGGTATCGTGATGGGGGTCGCCTTTGGCGTTGTCGTTAACGTGCTCCTCAACCTCGTGGCTGGGCAGTTCGGAGGACAATCAGTGCGCTTGTTTGCGTTCCCACTGTGGTTTTTGGTCTTCATCGCTGTATTCTCGGCGGTGGTAGGGTATCTGACCGGTATATTTCCTGCGCGCCGTGCCGCCAAACTAAACCCGCTTGACGCCATCCAGTATAGTTAGTCCTGTGTATAACTCGGTGGATAGCGCATTTAATTTTGTACAATTACATTGAGCTTTAATATTATTAATACAGTACAACACATGAGCAGCATGCCGAAAACATTACATACAGCAGGTAAAATAACCGTACTTACGTCACTCGTAGGTGTCGTTGTTTTCTCAACCATGTTCCTCCTCAACCTGGGGGCAGAAGAATTCCAGCAGGTGCAAGCCCAGGGGATTGCGACGACGTCGGTCAATGTGTTGAACACTCCTCCGCAGTGGACAATTGATGCGCAAGAAGAAATCGGCTCATCGACCACTACGCCGACTAACACCGGCTCACAAGTAGCATGGGTAGCTACTGCAACCGACTCAAACGGCGCACCGTACTTCTTGCTCATCTGTGATACGGCCACACCGCCAATTCCTGGTCAAGCATCAAGTACCAACGACCTCGGTACAGCACCACCAAGCTGTGTCGCAACCTCAACTCAGTGGGCTGTTTCGGCGAGTACCACGAGTGGTTCAGAGGCACGTGCAGCTACTACCACGCTTGAGGCCTGGGACGAAGAAAACGATTGGTACGCTTGGGTATGTGACGATGATCCAGATAACGCACGGTGTAATGTGCTCTTCAAGCAGGGAACAGGTACTACTTCTTCACCGTTTAATGTAAACCACCGCCCAACCTTTACGGCGTACTCAGACGACTCGTCTGCTTCCTCAGTTCCAGGTACACTCGTCACCTTCACCTCAACTGCCGACGATGCCGACATTACAGGCACTGCTGACACCGTTAAACTCTTCGTATGTTCTACTAACAGCTTTAACCTTACAACATCTGCTTGTACAGCCAGCACAATCGCTACATCTACATTTGTAGCAACCAACCCTACTGCAACGTACACAATTGTCATCCCAACTCGTGATGCCAACTATGGTGCCTACGGATTCGTAATCGATAACCATGGTCACGGTGCATCAGGTGGTCAGCAGGGAGTAGACTCTGTGCTTACCGTGGGAAACGCAGTACCGTATGTAAATGCAGGCGACATTACTCTTAATAATGGCGGCAATATCATTCTCACTGTACCAGCCGGAGAAACCACCGGATTTACAGTACAGTTCGCAGCCTCTGACAATAACAGTTGCCAAACATCAACGTCATCATCAGAGATAGTTGGCTATGATCTGTCTGTTTATCGCACTGGAGTGAATAGTACTACTAGCTGCGATGCAATTAATGAGTACGATGCAAACGATTGCTACACATCAGCAGTACCAGCGTCTACTTGGAACCTCAGTTGTACCGCTTCAACTACGAGCTGTACTGGCCCAACTGACCTCAACGTAATCTATAACTGTACCTTCCCACTTTGGTACATTGCAGATCCGACTGATGACACAAGTACAACAACACCATATGCTGGAACAAACTGGGTTGCTGCAGCTTCAGCAATTGATGATGATGGCGCACAAAGTACCCTAATTCCGGGAACTATCTACCAGCACGTGCAGCAGCTACTTGCATTCGCACTCGATACAGTAGCAATCCCATATGGTTCACTCGAGCCGGGAACCCGAAATGAAGTACTTAACGCAACCACCACGATGCGAGCAACCGGTAACGTTGGTCTCGACCAGCTCCTCACTGGTGAATCAATGTGTCGTACCTACACTACAGCAGTAACCTGTCCAAACTCTGCCACTTCAACCATTGCTGAACGTTACCAGGTGTTCGCAACATCTACCGCATCGTACGGTTCAGCTAGTTCATCAGGAAGATTCCTTTCTTCAACTACCGCCAAGGAGCTTGAGGTAAACATCCTAAAACCAACAGCTACGTCTTCACAGACAAGCAAGATTACCTACTGGGGTATCGAAGTTCCTGGGACAATTACATTGGCCGGTGCCTACACAGGTGAAAACACCTTTATTGCTAAGTTGAGTGAAGCTGTCCAGTGGTAGAAATGAGCACTCTAAAAAAACGTCTCTCACGAGACGTTTTTTTTGTTTCAAAACATATCCACATTTTGTGACCGTATTCCACCACTTGTTCCTTGCTATTGTTACGCTGCCTTGTGATAATAGGAGCAACGTAAACGGGTTTTAAATGAGCGCATTCTTTAAATCATTACTATTGATTATCACGTTTTTTGTGATGCTCGGTAGTGACGCTGCCATGGCCGGCTTTGGTGTTACACCGCCTTTTGTGCGCAACACTAGCCTTACCCGTAACTCTGTGTATGAACAGCAGATCCTTCTTGTGCGCGCTGATCCAAACGTGCCGCTTCAGGCCACTATTACTGTTGATGCGCCTGAGGTTTATGATTGGATTGAAATTGTTGAGGGTGAAAGCTTTGAGCTTCCTCGCGGAGAACAGAAAGTACCAATGACCGTTCGAGTGACTGTGCCAGAGGATGCTGAGTTTAAAAACTACACCGGCGCTATTCGCATCAAGACCGGTGCAATTGCTGAAGGGGAGGGCGTTGGTGCGGTTAACATCTCTCTTGGTGCGCAAATCGACCTTGAGCTCAACGTGATTGATCGCGAAATCCTCGACTTCCGCGTACGTAAGATTTCCGTGTCTGATCTCAATGAAGGACATAAGCTCGGTTGGTTGTTTTTCCCAGGAAAGATTCCCTTTAGCATGATGATTGAGAACACTGGTAACGTGGATAATTCACCTTCTCGTGTAGAGTTCCAGATTTACGACTCGACCGGATCAGTTCTCCTTGAAGAGACCAAGAACAAAGGACGTGTTAAGAAGATTAAGCCGTACGCCACTGAAGACGTAGTTGCCAACATCCCAACTCGCTTGCCGGCCGGAGCTTACCTTGCTCGCTATAAGATTTACAATGGGGATGAAATCAAGCAAGAGGGTGATGTTTCATTGAATGTGCTTCCGTACGGTACGCTCCAGACTGCAGGCTTTGGTTTCTCTGGTCTGTCGCTACCGCACAAACTTTCTATTCTGCTCCCAATCTTCGGTTTCATTATCCTCGTCCTCCTGTTTATTCAGTCACGTCGACAGCGGCGCTACACTGGATAGGCTATGAACGCTCTTAACCGCACAACACGATGGGGTCGTGCTGCGGCGCTACTCATCCTCGCGCTATCGCTCCTTTTTACCAATACTGTCACTGTCGCGCAGTCGATTAGCTCTGGAGCTGTTGCTACGACCACACTGACCCTAAGTATTTGTGGTAACTCACTCGTGGACGATGGGGAAGAGTGCGATGTCCCTGGGGAGACCGGCACCTACAGTACAACAATCGTTGGTCGGCAGTGCACGCTGGTATGTCAGTTTGGCCCGTACTGTGGCGACGGTATTTTGCAGTCCCTGTACGACGAGGAGTGTGACGACGGGAACAATGATAGTGGTGACTTTTGTAGTGCGACCTGCACCATTGAACCGGCCGGTTCCGGTGGTGGCGGTTCTTCCGGTGGTGGTGGCGGTCCCCGTGGTGGATCTGATGAAGAGCTGGGTGACACCCAAGTAAACGTTGTTGGTCAAACATTCCCGCGCGCACTAGTAAACATTATCCTTGATGCTGAGAGTGTTGGTTCAGCCCGCTCAGACAACTCTGGTCGCTTCGAGTTCTCAACTAACGCAACTCCAGGAACGGTATCAATGGGCTTCTGGAACACTGATAGTTACAACACTCGCTCCATCACCTTCAATACCACCTTCGATGTTACCCAGGGGGCCATTACCAACGTAGCCGGTATTCTCGTACCACCGACAATTTCAGTTACCGATGCCACTATCAATCCAGGTGACATCGTCGTGTTCGGCGGGCAAGCTATTCCCAATGCTACTATCGAAGTGCAAATTGGCTCGGCAGTCCGGACCCAAACCACACGGTCTGACGCCAACGGAAACTGGACGCTGTCATACGATACTAACAGCCTATCCAACGGGACCTACGCCGTTAAGGCGCGCTCAATATCGGGTACCGGCACCCTTACCTCACAGAGTAGCTACAGTACCGTCCTGCAGCTTTTTGCGGGCGTTGAAGGTGCTTCCGGTGCACCATCAGACCTTAACACCGACGGCTCAATTAACCTCATCGACTTTTCTATCCTCATCTTCTGGTGGCAAACCAACGGCGGTGACTCTGACCCTGCGGCCGACATCAACGGCAACGGTCGGGTAAGTATCGAAGACTTTTCTATTCTTCTCTTTAATTGGACTGGGTAAACTTGTCGAGTATTGTAAATGTTGGACTAGATGTCCTAGCAATTTGCCCTAGTGAGGGGCAAATTGAGAACTAACCACAAGGGCATTATTATTTTTCTAGTTCCTGCCAGTCATAAGAAAAATTTACAGGGGACATCCGATGTCCCCTGTTTTTTATAAACGATAGTCGGTGGGTGTTTTGTCCATCCGTGTGTTGGCACCTTGATACCCTAGTACGTGCGGGTGGATGTAGGTACGTTGCAGCGTACGGTGAAGTAATGAGAGTAAGTGATGCTTGTTGTGAGCATAGTTAGTCCCACTCTATAGCAGAACTGGCAGACCCTAAACTTTCGCTGCCGATAATTTTAGGAATCTGTGAAAGGTAAAAGGAGGGTGACCAATCTTCATAGAAGAAACTACCAACAATGGGTGAGGTTTCAATGGGTAGGGTTCGGGTGAAGATGAGGTGGCTGCTCCAGCGATAGTTCTGAAGTGTAGCAAGCGCTGCATCACTACTCTTTACAAGCCCCTTTCGCCACTTCGGGAGAGAACGGTCGAGTGCGTTAAGGTGAATATAGTAGGGGATGTATAGAAATTGTGCATCATTGGAAATGTGCACAGATTTATACTTTCCTTGCCAAAGTGCACCACTGCGTTCATAGCGTTCGTTAAAGTATTTGGCATAGCCCATGTTTACCTTCTTCATGAAGAGAGGTATTCCTTGATCAACGAGCGGTGAAAGGAGGAGGTGGTAATGATTGGGCATGAGGCAATATGCGTGAATCGTTACGAGTCTCTGTGACGGTTTCATTTGTAGTCGAGCCGTAATCGACCAGTCATTATGTGGTGCCGCATCGACACTATTGTAAATCATCAAATTCTGCGTAAACCGTACATAGTCACTTGCATGAATAAAAGTCTTTCGTTTATCAACTCCTCGATTGTAGACGTGAAAAAAATCCATAGATGCAACGTATATCTATAGTGTAATACAGGGGACATCCGATGTCCCCTGTGAGGGTGCAGAATTTGTGGACAATTGGGCTCGTCAATAGTGAAGAGGGCGCTACAATGAAGGAGTACTTATTGCGGAGGTGAACTCTTTTAGCATTACTGCTCGTACGGTCGCGTACGTAAGGGGATGCCTCAGCCGGGCATTACGCAGTAAGTATGTTTATGTACCCTGTTTGCGTATCGGTGTGGAGACCAGTGCGTTTGGCGTTTAACTACCACAGTCTAAATGTCTTTTTTTAGAGCCTACAACACTCTAGTCAAAGAGTACGTAAAGAATAATCAACGTAGAGCATATGTTTCGAACGGAAACCACCGTCGAGATGCTCAAGCCTATTGCAACGATAGTAGGCCTCGCGATCATTCTATGGTCACTTGGTCTACCATCACTCAGCTTCGTAGAAGCGGCGAACCTTACTGATGTGCGCGACACGCTCACAGATTCAGCACCGAGTGCTGTATCGAATCACACAATTGAGTTTGTGACACCAACCGGTGTACCAAACACACAAGATATTGTGATTGATTTAACGAGCTTTGACTTGTCGTACATTGGTGAAGAAGACATTGATCTTCTTATCAACGATGTGAACCGAACCAACGCAGATTGGTCAGTTGCAACAACAGCAAATACAATCACTATCAGTATTGATACTGGTTCAATTGCAGCTGATGCATCAACAACAATCTTGATTGGTTTGAACGCAACCAATGAAGGTTCGCCAAACACAAGAATTGCTAACCCAGCAGGTGAAGGATCATACCCGATCGGTATTACCGCTGGTACAGCAGACTCTGGTGAAACTCGTGTTGTTATTCTCGCTGCTGTTGAAGTAACTGCTACCGTTAATACCATCTTTACCTTCGAGGTAAGTGGCGTGAACGCTGGTGGAACAGTAAACGGTGAAGATATCACGGGTACAACATCATCAACCTCTATTCCGTTTGGTGTGCTTGAAGCTGGTACGCTTAATGCAACCACTTCAGCTCAATTGCTTACAGTTGGTACAAACGCAGCCAACGGCTACGTTGTAACCGTTCAAACTGATACACCGTTTTGGTCAACCACTGGTGCCGTCATCGATGGCTTCCAGAACGGTAGCAATATCAACACACCAACAACTTGGTCAACACCAACCGGTATAATTGGAAGTGCCAATACGTGGGGTCATTGGGGTATTACCTCAGATGACACTTCGATTGAATCGCGTACTGGTAGCCAATTCGGAACAAACTTGTTTATTGCCGCTAGTACGACTCCTCGCGAGATCATGCAGCACAATGGACCAGTTAACGGCGCTGGAGTAGGTGTTGGTACAACAACGATTGGGTACAAGGTAGAGATTAGTGCATTGCAGGA
>JACCDT010478517.1_pt1 | contig 36480 bp, 35 predicted proteins | sample 7446291 | NCBI WGS metagenome assembly JACCDT01 (sample SAMN15323446, study PRJNA562643) | freshwater metagenome | isolation source: river surface water | place: USA:Blue River Watershed | collected 2017-08-17
CACAACCATTTACTTCCTTGGCCATGTGGAGCCACGATTAACTCCATTGTTCCGCCAACTGTTGTGGAGGTGGAGACCCGTGAAATCGCAAAAGCGCGACGCAAGACCATTCTGGAGGAATCTCCGCCAACACTAATCGCAACAAAGTTTCCTGGTTTACAAAAGGCGGCAATATCACCGATATTAATAATTATCTGGTGATATTGACCAACCTTTTTATTGCTGACGATAGGTGCTAGAAGTTGCTTAGCGCTCTTGTTTATTTGCATAACTTACGCCAACCATTCCTGCAATGATTTAATGCTCAGTGGGCTTGCTTGCAAGAAGCGAACTGCATCCACGGCAGCGCTAAAGCCAGCTGTTGTCGTAATGCATGGAATCGATCTTTGCACAGCCGCTGTTCGAATAGCCCATCCATCGGCTCGTGTTCCTCGACCAACCGGTGTATTGATAACCAGATCTATCTCCCCCGCGTTGATGATGTCGACGATTGTCTTTTCGCCCAAGCTGCCAGTTCCTTCAGAGTGTTTACGAACCGTTGTGCACTCAATGCCCTTAGTGCGAAGAAAGTCAGCGGTGCCATCAGTGGCAAGAATATGAAATCCCAACTCTGAAAAACCGAGAGCAGGCTCTATTCCAGTTTCCTTGTCTTTATCTGCCAAAGATATGAATACTGTTCCAGCCTTGGGTAGCGGACCAAATGCAGCAATCTGACTCTTTGCATAACTCTCGCCAAATGTTGGGGAAATGCCCATCACCTCGCCGGTAGATCTCATTTCTGGTCCTAAAACCGCATCCACTCCACGTCCATCGGTGCGACGGAAACGATTCCATGGAAGTACCGCTTCCTTTACTGAAACACCTCTAGCAATACCGTCGCCTGAAGCCGGAAGAATTCCGGATTCCCGAAGCTCTTTAATTGTCGTTCCAACGGAAATACGTGCGGCAGCTTTAGCCAAAGCAACACCACTAGCTTTACTCACAAAGGGCACAGTTCTGGATGCTCGAGGGTTTGCCTCGAGAACATACAAAGTATTGTCAGAGATTGCGAATTGAATATTTATTAAGCCACGAACATTAACTCCACGAGCAATCTTTTCCGTTGCTATTCGAATCTCATCACGTTGCTCAGGTGTAACTGTCATAGATGGCAGTACACAGGCGCTGTCACCGCTATGAATGCCCGCCTCCTCAATGTGCTCCATAACTCCGCCGAGAAATAGCTCTTCTCCATCAAAGAGCGCATCCACATCTATTTCGATTGCATTATCGAGAAAACGATCGACCAAAACCGGATGATCTGGAGTGATATCGGTTGCACGGGTAATGAATCCACCTAAAGCAACATCGTCATAGACGATCTCCATGCCGCGTCCTCCCAAAACAAAGGATGGTCGAACCAGCACTGGGTAACCGATTGCTTGAGCAATGGTCGTAGCCTCTAGCTGCGAAGAGGCCATACCGAATTCAGGTGCTCGCAAACCCTGCTCGGCGAGAATGTTTCCAAATGCTCCGCGCTCTTCAGCGAGGTTGATCGCCTCTGGAGATGTTCCAAGGATGTTTACGCCATTTGCCTTCAAACCAGCAGCAAGACCCAAGGGAGTTTGACCACCCAACTGGGTGATTACACCTAAAACAGGACCGGCTTGTGTTTCAGCATGGACAACTTCAAGTACATCTTCAAGGGTAAGAGGTTCAAAGTACAAGCGATTACTTGTGTCGTAATCAGTCGAAACTGTTTCAGGGTTGCAGTTAATCATGATTGTTTCATAACCTGCTTCACGCAAGGTGAAGGATGCGTGAACACAGGAGTAATCAAACTCGATTCCTTGTCCAATTCGATTCGGCCCACTGCCCAAAATAATTACAGCAGGTGTAGTTCGCGGACGAACCTCAGTTTCCTCTTCATAGCTTGAGTAATGATATGGAGTGAAGGCTTCGAATTCCGCGGCACATGTGTCCACCGTTTTGTAAACAGGACGAATGCCTAAATGATGTCGGGCTTTACGAACCTCATCCTCTGTTACTCCGCGAAGGCTTGCAATCTGACTATCTGAGAAACCCTGACCCTTAGCGGTTCGAAGTACTTCGGCGCTTAACTCACCTGGTTGCGAGATCACCGCTGCTTGCTGATTTATGAGTTCAATCTGACGTAAGTACCAAGGATCAATCTTGGTGGCTGCGAAAACCTCTTCAATACTTGCACCAGCCCACATCGCTTTTTGAACTTGCTGTAGACGATACTCTGTTGGAATTTTCATGGATTGCAACAATGCCGAACGCTCTGCATCAGCTATCGAAGGCCAGGTAAAGATCGCCTCTTTGCGCTCCAAGGAACGTAACGCCTTCATCAGCGCTTCCGAGAAGGAACGACCTATAGCCATCGCTTCTCCCACGCTCTTCATGGTCGTCGTTAGCCGAGGATCAGCATCAGCAAACTTTTCAAACGCAAAGCGAGGCAGTTTTACTACAACGTAATCCAGAGTGGGTTCAAATGAAGCAGGTGTTACTTGCGTGATGTCATTCTTAATCTCATCTAAGGTGTAACCGATAGCTAACTTTGTCGCAATCTTGGCGATCGGAAAACCAGTGGCCTTTGAAGCAAGGGCGCTAGAACGGGACACTCTTGGGTTCATCTCAATAACAATAATTCGACCATTAGCGGGATTTACCGCGAACTGAATATTGCATCCTCCCGTATCCACGCCTACCTCACGGATGATGTTGAGCGATAAGTCACGAAGTTTTTGATACTCAACATCGGTCAAGGTCATGGCAGGTGCAACGGTGATTGAATCGCCGGTGTGAACACCCATCGGATCTAGATTCTCGATTGAACAGACGATCACAACATTGTCTTTGTTATCGCGCATTACTTCGAGTTCGTACTCTTTCCAGCCGATAATCGATTCTTCTAATAGCACTTCAGAGGTTGGACTATGGCGAAGACCGGCACCTGCAATTTGACGAAGCTCTGCCTCATCAAAGGCGATGCCAGAACCTAGACCACCCATAGTGAAGGAAGGTCGAACTACAACTGGATAATTAAGTTCTACAACCGCGGCTAAAATCTCTTCCATCGTGTGGCAAATACGAGATTTAGCTGACTCGCCTCCCACTTTTTCTACAATCGCTCGGAACAGTTCTCGATTTTCGCCGCGGTTAATCGCATCAACATCTGCACCGATTAATCGAACCCCGTACTTAGCTAACGTCCCCCGCTCATATAAGCCGATCGCCGCATTGAGCGCGGTTTGACCGCCAAGAGTGGCGAGAACAGCATCTGGCTTTTCATGGGCAATGATTCGCTCGATTATCTCTGGAGTAATCGGTTCAACATATGTTGCATCGGCAAACTCAGGATCGGTCATGATTGTTGCCGGATTGGAGTTAACGAGAATTACTCGAATTCCTTCAGCTCTTAAAACACGACAGGCCTGGGTACCCGAGTAATCAAATTCGCAGGCTTGGCCAATAACAATGGGGCCACTACCGATAACCAACACACTTTTAATGGATGCATCCAAAGGCATTAGACACCTACCTTTTTCGTCATCAAATTAACAAAGCGATCAAAAAGATAGGAAGCATCGTGTGGGCCGGCTGCAGCCTCCGGGTGATACTGCACTGAAAACGCCGGGCGATCAAGAAGTGCCAAACCTTCGACAACACCATCATTGAGGCAGGTATGTGTTACCTCTCCCCTGCCATAAACCGTTGAGAACTCAGCATCGGTAGGAGCTTTTACCGCAAAGCCATGGTTATGCGCGGTAATCTCAACTTTGTTGGTGTTCTTATCAATTACTGGCTGATTAATGCCTCTATGACCAAACTGCAATTTATACGTTTCGAAGCCGAGTGCTCTTCCTAAAATCTGATGACCAAAACAGATTCCAAAAATAGGTACTTCTGCCAGCAACAGTTCGCGAACAACTTCAATAACTTCGGTCATGGTCGAAGGATCGCCCGGTCCATTTGAGAGAAATACTCCATCAGGATTTATCGCCATGATCTGATCAAAGGTTGAGTTAAATGGCATTACCTGTACTTCAACTCCGCGCTCTGCAAGAGATCTGGGGGTAGCCGCCTTAATCCCAAGATCTAACGCTGCAACAGTAAATTTCTTTACTCCGATTGCTGGCACGACATATGTGGTTGGAGTAGAAACATCCTTTACTAAGAATGCCCCAGACATCGCTTCAGCTTTACGAACCTCAACAACCATCTCTTCGCGAGTGAGGTCTAAGCCCGAGAAGATACCAACCCGCATCGCTCCACGATCGCGTAGATGTCTTGTGATCGCTCGAGTATCTACACCTTGAATACCAACAACTCCCTGAGAAATCAGTTCTGCCTCTAAATCATTTTGAGCGCGCCAATTAGATGTCAAGGATGAAGGGTTGCGGACAACAAAGCCAGCAACCCAAATTTTCGCAGATTCATTATCAAAATCATTGACTCCCGTGTTTCCAATGTGAGGAGCGGTCATCACTACAACTTGCTTATGGTACGAAGGATCGGTGAGGGTTTCTTGATAACCGGTCATTCCGGTTTGAAAAACAGCTTCTCCAAATGTTTTACCTTGCGCCGCCCAGGAGCTACCTTCAAAAATTCTTCCATCATCCAAGACAAAGTAAGCGGTGCTCATTGCTGTGCCCCCTTACTTACGACTGCTCCGTTAATTACGGTCTGCTTACCCTTAAAGAATGTGTGCTCCACAAATCCAGGCAGTTCATGACCATGGTAGGGAGTATTTGATGAGTTAGATAGAACTAAATCGCGATCCACCCTCCAACTTTTCGTTGGATTAATCACAACGAGGTTGGCAAAGCTGCCCTTGGCGATCATCTGTCCTTGTTCGGCGTAGCGCCCAATTCGTGCCGGAGCAAGAGAGATTCGATCAGCGACCTGCTCCCAATTCATCATTCCGGAATCAACCATTGTCTTTTGAACTATTGATAAGGCGGTTTCAAGTCCTAGCATTCCAAAAGCTGCTTCCTGCCATTCACACTCCTTTGCTTCCAAGGGATGTGGAGCGTGATCGGTAGCAACGATATCGATAGTTCCATCTGCTAACGCCTCACGTAAAGCATGCACATCGGCTTCAGTGCGCAATGGTGGATTAACTTTGTACACAGGATCATATGAAGAAGCTAGGTCATCGGTCAGAAGAAGATGATGAGGAGTAACTTCTGCAGTCACATTAATTCCTCGTGCTTTAGCCCAACGAATGATCTCTACACCACCTGCTGTTGTGAGGTGACAGATGTGTAAACGAGATTTCACATGATCTGTTAGAAGAACATCTCTAGCGATAATCGCCTCTTCAGCTACAGCTGGCCAACCCTTGAGTCCTAATCGGGCTGACACAATCCCCTCATTCATTTGAGAATTAACTGTCATTCGAGGATCCTGTGCGTGCTGCGCAACTACACCATCAAACTTCTTGATGTATTCAAGGGCTCTACGCATGACTAATGGATCTGAAACACAATGCCCATCATCGCTAAACACTCTCACCCGTGCAACCGAATCAGCCATAGCTCCGATCTCCGATAGCGCTTCACCACGCAGCCCTTGAGTAACAGCTCCAATTGGAAAAACATCGAGATAGCCCGCTTCTTGTCCCAATCTGTACACCTGCTCAACAACTCCAGCAGTGTCGGCGACAGGCGAGGTATTAGCCATCGCAGATAGTGCGGTAAACCCACCTTTGGCGCCCGCCATACTTCCGCTTAAAACCGTCTCTGCATCTTCACGACCAGGTTCACGCAAATGTGTATGAAGATCTACAAGTCCGGGTAACACAACGCATCCTGAAGCATCTATAACTTGAGTCGCCTCACCCTTAAAGGATGCCACCACATCAACTACATGCTGTTCTTGAATGCAGATATCAGAGACCGTTCCATTTGGCAGTTTCGCACCCTTGATTACAAGATCAACTGAGTTCATCTAATTGCTCCCTGCCTCTAATGCGCTGCCTGTCAGAAGTACATACAAAATTGCCATTCTTACGCTGACGCCATTAGTTACCTGCTCGGTAATTACCGAACGGGCGCTGTCGGCTACCTCAGCTGAAATTTCTAGCCCTCGATTCATAGGACCTGGGTGCATAACAATTGAACCTTGTTTCATCGACTTCATTCGCTCAGCGTTAAGTCCGAAGTAACGGGAGTATTCGCGAGCATTTGGAAAGTACAGGTCAACCATCCGTTCTTGTTGAACCCGCAACATCATCACAACATCTACAAAAGGAATCACGGAATCAAAATCATAAGAAACAGTAGCCGGCCAACTTTCAACTCCAACCGGAAGAAGAGTAGGCGGTGCCACCAAAACAACCTTGGCTCCAAGTTTTGAAAGGAGCAAAACATTGGATCGCGCTACACGTGAATGCAGTACATCTCCGACAATCGCTACCGTTAGACCCTCTAAATCATTTGCGCCTAGCCCTAAGTGTTTGCGAATCGTAAAGGCATCTAACAAAGCTTGACTTGGGTGCTCATGTGTTCCATCACCAGCGTTGACAACACTTCCAGACATCCACTGTGAATCCGCCAAACGTTGAGCCGCGCCCGAAGCGGAGTGACGAATGACAACCGCATCGGCACCCATCGCTTGCAAGGTCATTGCGGTGTCTTTGAGGGATTCACCCTTGCTTACGCTTGAACCCTTGGCGGAGAAATTAATAACATCGGCGGAAAGACGCTTGGCTGCGGCTTCAAAGGAGATTCGAGTTCGCGTTGAATCTTCGGCGAAAAGATTCACGATTGTGCGACCTCGAAGCGTTGGCAACTTTTTTACCGCCCCATCGCTTACTCGTGCTAACTCGTGTGCGGTATCCAGAATCGAGATTGCTTCCATCTTTGATAAATCTTCAATTGATAGCAAGTGGCGCATCAGTGAGCCTCACCTTCGATAGCAACCTCATCGCGACCATCTATTTCACCAAGTAAAACTCGAACCGATTGAGCTATGGAGGTTGGTAGGTTTTTGCCAACGTAATCAGCCTTGATCGGAAGCTCCCTATGTCCTCTATCAACTAAGGTCGCTAGCTGCACCGTGCGAGGTCTTCCTATCTCGCCCAACGCATCAAGTGCGGCACGGATTGTTCGGCCGGAGAACAAAACATCATCAACAAGGATTACATCCTTATCTTCTATTCCACTAGGTGGGATAGTCGTTGGCATGATCGCTCGTGGAGCGCGCAGACGTAAGTCATCTCTGAATAAAGTTATATCTAAGGTTCCACATGGAGTCTCCACGCCTTCGATCTCAGAAATAATCGCAGCGATTCGCTGGGCAAGATGGGCCCCACGTGTCGGAATTCCTAAGAGAACAATGGAGGATGAGCCTTGATTTTTCTCAAGGATTTCATGGGAGATGCGGGTAAGAGCACGTTTAATGTCGGGTGCAGACAGGGCTACGCTCATGTAAATCTCCTTTCCCACCTCTCAGGATGGGTCGTTAAAGGATGCAGGCGCGATACTAGCATCGATTCTCACGCCCTGTGGATAATGAAAAAACAGTGTCCGCCTCCTCAATACCCTGCGGGCATGAATTCACAAGAAGAGCTTGTCCAACTACACCGCAGATTACGCACCATCAGAGAGAGTAAGGCTCTGACCCTGAATCAAGTCGCCGCCCGCAGCGATGGGCGAATCTCCGCTATAGCCCTTGGTTCCTATGAACGTGGAGATAGATCGATAAGTGCCCAGAAGCTTCTAGAGCTCGCCGAGATTTATCAACTGCCAGCTGCTGAGTTGTTTTCGCAACCAGAGCAACTACTAGAGCAAGGAAGAGTCGTAATTGATTTTCGCAAACTCACCAACGACTCTGATCCTTCCAGCTTGAGGATGCGTGAGATCGTTACCGCCATCGCATCTGTTCGCCGAGATTGGAATGGCGAAGTCATTTCGCTGCGAGAAAGCGATGTCAGATCTCTTCAGATCTTTGCCTCCCTATCGGGAGCGGAGATCAATGCGTTATTGAATAGGTACGCACTCACTAAATCGAAATAGTGTCTTTGATGCTTGCTATGCGACCTAAAACTCCGTGAATATACTTCGAGGAGTCATCACTAGAGAGCTCTTTAGCCAGAATAAGCGCTTCATCAATCGCCACGCTCGTAGGTACATCGGTAGACCAGAGAACCTCGTAGATTCCTAGACGGAGAATATTTCGATCGACCGCAGGCAAGCGATCCATATCCCAGCCCTGCGCATAGGTCGTAATCAACTCATCAATCTTTCGACGATTGTCAGAGACACCATTTACTAACTCTTTGGTGTAATCCCGAATCGGACGTGCATCGGGACCATCGGCAGGGATGTCACGGGCGTTCAGGGTCTCAACAAGATTGGTCCCCCGAATATCGGTTTCATACAAAAGATCTAGCGCTTGTTTGCGCGCCTTGCTACGAGCGGACACTAGTTAGCGCGACCCTGGTATGACCCATCGCGTGTGTCAACTAAAACAACTTCATCTTGTTTGATAAAGAGTGGAACCTGGATCTCAATGCCGGTTTCAACTGTTGCAGGCTTTGTACCACCAGATGAGCGATCGCCCTGGATTCCTGGCTCTGTGTAGGTAATCTTCAGTGGCACGGATGCTGCAAGTTCGATGTATAGAGGGTTGCCTTCATTGACTGCAACGATTGCTTCAGTGTTTTCCAACATGTAGTTAGCTGCATCGCCGACAGTTGCTGCACTAATTGTCATCTGGTCGTAAGTCTTTGTATCCATGAATACGAAATCATCACCCTCTTTGTAGAGGTACTGCATCTCACGCTTTTCAAGGATTGCAACATCAACCTTTACACCAGCGTTGTAGGTTTTATCTACAACCTTGCCGCTTAAAACCGACTTGAGCTTTGTGCGAACAAATGCCGGACCCTTGCCTGGCTTAACATGCTGGAACTCGACGACAGTCCACAACTGGCCTTCAATATCCAAGGTCATTCCATTTTTCAAATCATTTGTTGTTGCCACAGCTAATCCACCCGCTCTGTATCGATACCTATTGATTTACGAAGGTATAAGGATACCCGCTCAAAGGGTGTGGTTTGTTACTTTGAAAGCAGGTTTGTCAGAGCAATGATGGCTAAAACATAGGAATTCGGACCGAATCCTCCGATAGTTCCATTGGCCACTCCAGAAATAACCGATGTGTGGCGGAACTCTTCACGGCTTAATGGGTTAGACAAGTGGACTTCAATCAAGGGAGCTTTTACCAACTCCGCAGCATCGCGGATCGCATATGAGTAATGTGTAAATGCCGCCGGGTTAATGATTACAGGAAGCTTCGCATCTGCAGCCTCGTGCAGCCATCCAATAATTGTTGCCTCATCATCGCTTTGACGAACATCGGCTTCAAATCCATGCTTAGTTGCCGCAATCTCAATGAGGCTCTTTAACTCCCCGTAGTTAAGATCGCCATAAATTGAAGAATCCCGAATATCTAATCGCGAAAGATTAGGTCCATTTATCACAAGAATCTTCATAGGCTAATTCTCTCATACGCAGCATCGAGTTCGGCAGAGGATAAATCCTCAAGTCGAATAGTTGACCCAACACCCTGCAAGGCTACGAAACGAATAGTGTTGCCGCGAGCTTTTTTGTCGAGAGCCAGCAACGGTGCCAATTTTTGCCAAGCTTGGCGGTCGTAGGAGGTTGGTAGTTCAAATCGTTTCAACAGATCTCGATGTTGTTGAAGTACTGAAGCATCAATTAATCCCCTGGCTGCTGCTAATTCAGCCACAAACACCATTCCGATTGCTACCGCTTCTCCGTGGCGCAATTGATACTTCGCATGAATTTCAATCGCATGACCCAATGTATGGCCATAATTCAGCGCCTCTCGTGCAAAACTCTCTTTAAAATCAGAGGAGACAACCTTCGCCTTTACCGTGACAGCTCTAGTTATTAACTCTTGGACAGTGTTGTGATCAGCAAGGGCATTACTTGGATCCAACGCATTTGCCAAAGTGAGAATTTTTGAATCATCAATAAATCCGCATTTAATGACCTCTGCCATACCTGCGGAGAAATCTCGCGCTGAAAGCGTGTTCAAAAAGTTGAGATCAACCAGCACAGATAACGGTGAATGAAAGGATCCGATGAGATTCTTCCCATAATCTGAGTTGATTCCAGTCTTTCCGCCAACTGATGCATCCACCATTCCAGCCAGGGATGTTGGCACGGCGATCCAATCAACACCTCTAAGCCATGTTGCCGCTGTAAACCCAGCAAGATCGGTTACAGCTCCCCCACCAATTCCAACGATTAAATCTGAACGGGTAAAGCCGGCAGCTCCCAACCAATTCCACAAGGAGATTAATGTGTTTGCACTCTTGGCATCTTCACCATCTGGAACCTCAAAGATATGAACATCAGAATCAACTGATTTGATAGTGCTTAAATCTGGGATAAATGAGGCGGACACTACTACTGCAACCCTTGTGCGGTTCTTCATGCTCGATACAAGTGTTGAACTCCAGTCACAACCAATCAGCACCGAGTACTCATGCTCTGCTTTAACGATTACCGTGTTCATGGCGCACTCTTAGCTATCGCATCGACAATTGCAGGGACATCCATATCATCAACTTTAATGGTTACATCAGCTAATCGCTCATAGATAGGACGGCGATTATCACTGAGCGATTGCCACTGGGCGCGTGGATTCCCGAGAAGAAGTGGTCGGTCGCGATTAAATCCCACTCGTGGAGCAGCGGTTGCTAAAGAGACATCAAGGAAAACTACATGGGAAGCTGATTGAGATATTGCGGCTTGAGCTTGATCAGAGACGGGTGCGCCTCCTCCCAAACTAACAACGGCATCATTTTCAGTTAATACATGTGACAAGGTTTCAAACTCCAGCGCTCTAAATGCTGGCTCACCATCTACCACGAAGATATCGGTTATAGCCTTGCCACTCTTTTCCTCTATTAATGCATCGGTATCGAGAAATCTCATAGATAGATGCTCGGCCAAGGCACGACCAACAGTGCTCTTTCCTGCTCCAGGTGGGCCAATCAAAACTATTCGGCGCATTGGACTACTTACTTAAAATTGAGATTGTTGATGTAGGACTCAAAGTTGCGACGTGTTTCAGTTACCGAATCTCCGCCAAATTTTTCTAAGACCGCCTCGGCAAGCACGAGTGCAACCATCGCCTCAGCTACAACTCCAGCAGCTGGTACTGCACACACATCTGAGCGCTGGTTGATCGCTTTTGCAGCTTGACCAGTGGCAACATCAATGGTGTCTAACGCCTTAGGCACTGTAGAAATAGGCTTCATTGCAGCTCTTACTCGAAGTATTTCTCCGTTCGACATTCCACCTTCAGTGCCTCCAGCTCGATCGGTACGACGAGCGATCATGCCTTGAGCGTTCTTTTCGATTTCATCGTGCGCGACCGAACCTCTGCGTGTTGCTGTTTGAAATCCATCACCAATTTCAACACCTTTAATAGCTTGAATTCCCATCACAGCGCCTGCGAGTTTGGAATCTAATCGTCGATCCCAGTGCACATGTGAACCCAATCCAGGTGGCATATTGAAAGCTAAAACTTCAACAACCCCACCAAGGGTGTCTCCGTCGCGATGTGCTTTTTCAATCTCAGCGATCATTAGTTCACTGGTTGCTGAATCTGCACAGCGAACAGGATCAGCATCAATTATCTTCATATCCCCAGCAGAAGGTAAAACCGTTTCATCCGGAACGCGCACCGAACCAATCGATAAAACATGACTCAAAATAGTTATTCCGACACTCTGCTCCAGGAAGTTTCGTGCCACAGCTCCCAGTGCAACTCGTGCAGCTGTTTCGCGGGCACTTGCTCGTTCCAAAATTGGTCGTGCATCATCAAAGTCATATTTCTGCATTCCCACTAGATCTGCATGTCCCGGTCGAGGTCGCGTCAATGGTGCATTTCTTGCAAGATCTTTGATCTCATCCCCGGGAACAGGATCTGCTGACATAACCTTTTCCCATTTTGGCCATTCGGAGTTTGCAACCTGGATTGCTATAGGACCACCTTGGGTAAGACCTAAGCGAACACCACCAAGTATCGTGACCTTGTCCGCTTCAAAGTTTTGGCGTGCACCACGTCCTACGCCGAGACGACGACGTTCGAGGTGATAATCGATATCTGCGGTCGTGACCGACACCGAGGCGGGAATACCTTCAACAATCGCACTTAGTGCTTGACCATGAGACTCACCCGCAGTTAACCAACGCATGTGCATATTGTGGCAGATGAAGAGGTTATCTCGTTGCCAAATAAAGAAATAGCCCCATGAAAATGCTTGGAGCAAGGGGCATTTGGTCTGGAGTTGATCTCTTGATTAGCCTCAGTGAAATCAGATGGAGGGCCGCACATAGGAGTATGTAGCTGGCATAAGAAAAGTATCCATAAAAACCCAAAGAGTTAAGAGCTGCTCCAATTATAAATAGAAGTTTTACATCCCCCATTCCCATTCCAAAAAGATGGAGAACAACAAGGGCTACGAGAAAGAGGCACAACTGAGTGAGATCTCCAAGGCCATTTATGATTAAAAGCGGAATCGTTAACAGCAGCATGACGGAAAGGTAAATATTCGGGATTTTATGCTCTTTCATATCAGCGATACAGATTGGTACCGACACAAGAAAAAGTGCAAAGCTCATGCAAGTAGATTAAAGAGTGACAAGCAGAGGAAATAACCGCTGTGGATTAACCCAACTGCTTGAGCGCAGCCTCTCGCATCAATGTATGAAGCTCGGTGCGATCGACAGACTTTTCAGAGAAGATCTCTACCTGAGAAATACCCTGATGAATAAGTAACTCAACACCGTCAATAACCTTGGCACCTGATATTGACCATGCCTGAGCGAGTTTTGTGGGCCAAGGGTTGTACAAAACTTCAAAGAGAACTCCTCTGGGCTGTGACACTGAGGGAAGAAAATCTTCTCCTGCGTTTCCTGGCGTGGTGTTAATAATCAAATCAGCTGAGTTGATTAACTCCGTTGCACCCCATGGGAGGTAATCAATCTTGATTGAACTCGATGAGTCCATACCTGCTTGGCGTGCCGTGTTTCGGTTTACAACGTGAATCTTTTCCGAGATACCAGAGAGATAGGCGACCGCTGCTCTTGCGGTAGCTCCAGCACCTAAGATCAAGACCGAATTCAAGGATGTAATTCCATGCGACTTGAGTGAGTATTCGAAACCCGCTACATCAGTGCTTTCCAAATTCCACTTGTTGTTGCGCAGAAAAAGTGTGTTTCCACCTGAAATCTTTTTGGCGGTCTCAGATATCTCATCTGCAATGAGCAAAGCTTCTTCCTTTAATGGCATGGTCAGAGATAAACAGTTCTTCTGTGTACCCTTTATAAAGGAGGACAACTCCCCCGAACCTACCTCTATCGCTTCATACGATCCTTGTATCCCACAATGTTGGTAGGCGATTGCGTGGAGAAGTGGGCTCAGTGAATGAGCTATAGGTGAACCAAGCACCGCCCCATTAATCATTTGAATGCACCGGCCTTCCGATTCTTTGTATAGATAGCTTTCCAGGTATTGAACTCATCTAAGCTCGAAGTAAAGCGGGTGTCACCAGGTGCAACGGTAATGAAGTACAACCAATCTCCTGCAACTGGTTCAAGCGTTGCCTTAATCGCGTCAGCCCCGGGGTTACATATAGGACCCGGCGGAAGACCATACCTGCGATAGGTGTTGTAGGGCGAGTTCAGCATCGTTGATTTACGGCTAAGAAAAATATCGCCCCTTGCTTGCATGATGTAGTGAACCGTCGAATCCATCTGCAACGGCATGCCAATCTTTAATCGATTGTAAATAACCCTCGAGACCTTTGAGAAATCTTGAGTTGAACCTTCGGCCTGAATAATCGATGCGATAGTTAATAGTTGCTGCGGAGAATATTGCGAGCTTCCCTGCAGCAATTTTTTCGCATAACTATCCTCAGTAAACCTCTCGACTAAGCGCTGGGCGGCCTGAGCTGCCGTTGTTCCCTCTGGAAATGAGTACTGCGCAGGAAAGAGCAATCCTTCGCTACTTGAAAAACCTTTAGGAAGTTTTAAGGAAGAGAAAGCTCGACTTATCTCCGAACGGTTGAAGCCGTAAGCGAGAAATGCTTCCTGAATCTCACTGCGCCACGCTCCCTCATTGATCCTAATCAAATTTGGGATCCGCTCTGGATCCAAGAGTTGTTCTAGTGCTTGCTGCGCTGAAATTTTAAGGGTTAAGCGATGGCTGCCTGGTGCCACCTTCTGTGATCGTTCATCGGCGACGGCCACTCGAAAAAATGCCTCAGTTGATTTCACTACCCCAGCCTCATACAAGATCGCCGCTATCTCTGATCCGGAAGCTCCCGTCGGAACTTCAATGGTGACCTCCTCCAAACCCTCGACAGAGGTGAGGGTGTTGTAATCCGGTGTTGTTGATGAAATAGAGCGAATCAAAAAGAGAGAAAAGGTGAAAAGAAAAATCACCAATCCCGCTGCAATTAAGCGTCTAAGACTTTTCACTGAGCGCCCTTTTGAAGTTCTATGCCAAAATCTAAAATCGCTACCGCAGCGGCCATATCTATTGAACCCTTAGAGTCCTTCGCATTCTTGCCCGCTTCGCGAAGATTGCGTGCTGCACTTACAGTGGACATTCGTTCATCTATCATCACAATTTCAGCCTGTGTGAGCTCTGCTAATTGCTTCGCAAAAGCAACCGCTTTCTCGGAAGCAGAACCATCTGCTCCGCTTAGGAGAGCTGGTTTGCCGACAAATATTTGTACTGGTTCGATCTCCTCGAAAATAGTAGAAATACTCTGCAATAGAGCTTTGTCTGAACTTTTTAATGTTGTAAGTGGTGAAGAGAGAATCGAATCGGCATCACTAACGGCAACTCCGATGCGGACATCACCGTAGTCAAAGGCGATACGACGACCACGTTGCATCATCTATCCAAGTAATGATTGTGAGATAGCGGCTATTGCATCCAAAGATTTTTCAGGATTTGTGCCTCCGCCTTGAGCAAAGTCATCCTTGCCCCCGCCACCGCCACCGAGAACGGTAGAGCCGATCTTCACCAAAGCTCCAGCCTTAACACCCTTGGCACGTGCATCATCACTGATGGCGACGACCAACACAGGTTTGCCCTCGTTACTACTTACAAGCGCAACAACAGAGTTTGCGTGTTGGGCTCTCAAATCTATCGCGATCTTTCGTAGATCATCTCCAGAGACACCATCGGACATCACAGAACCAATAAATGTAAATCCGTTAACATCCTGCGCTGATTTTCCAAGATCTCCGGCTTGAGTGAGAGCTTGTGCAGATCTAACCGCAGCTAACTCCTTCTCAATCTCCTTCATCTTGTTCAACATATCTGCGATGCGCTCTGGTAACTCTTCCGTGCGGGCACCTTTAATCAGATCGGTTAAGGAGTTAAGCAAGATATGTTCACGAGCTAAGAAACGATAAGCATCGACACCGACTAGCGCCTCGACACGTCGTACCCCTGCGCCAATTGAAGATTCACCCAAGAGTTTCACAACACCCAATTGACCAGAGCGAGCAACGTGGGTTCCTCCGCACAATTCGCGGGCCCAATCTCCAACACTGACAACTCGAACAACATCGCCATACTTTTCACCAAAGAGCGCCATCGCACCTAGCTCTTTAGCCTTAGCTTGAGACATGCTTTCTGCTGTAACTTCGAGATTATCGAGCAACAGAGTATTAACCCGTGATTCAACCTCATCGAGAACCGCAGCAGAAACAGCACCAGTTGCTGGAAAATCAAAACGGAAACGACCTGGGGAGTTTTCTGAACCAGCTTGAGTTGCTGTTTCTCCTAAGATTTCCCGGAATGCTTTGTGAACCATGTGTGTTGCTGTGTGAGCGCGGGAAATCGCAGCTCTGCGCTCGGCATCGATCTCTGCTAGCGCATCTGAACCAACATCAACGGAGCCATTAAGAACACGTCCTCGGTGCACAGAAACACCTGGCACCGGTGATTGGACATCATCAATCTCTACAACAGCACCATTGCTTAAAGTAATTCGACCACCATCTGCTAATTGACCACCACCCTCAGCGTAAAAGGGGGTACGGTTCAAAATAATCTCTACATCATCACCCTCGGAGGCGGTCGAAACCCCGACTCCATCGACAAGAATTCCAGTTAACTGAGATTCAGAGGCAAGGTGCGAGTAACCCAAGAACTCAGTTTTGCCACTCTTGTCTGCAATTGCACGATACACAGAGACATCTGTGTGCCCAGATTTCTTCGCCTTAGCATCAGCCTTGGCGCGATCCCTTTGCTCCTTCATGAGGCGTCGGAAGCCATCCTCATCAACACTTAAACCCTCTTCACGGGCCATCTCCAAAGTTAAATCAAATGGAAATCCGTAGGTGTCGTGAAGTTTGAAAACTTCTTCACCTGGCAACACATTGCTCTTACTCTTTTTGAGTGCAGTTGATGCCAAATCAAAGATTTGAGTTCCACTCTTTAGCGTCTGAAGGAAGCTTTCCTCCTCGGAGGCACTTACTGTGAGGATGCGATTCTTATCTGAAACTAATTCAGGGTATTGCGGACCCATCGCGCCGATCGCGGCAACTGTTAGCTCAGACATGATCGGATCCATAGATCCTAAAAGACGCATATTGCGAATAGTTCGTCGCATCATTCGACGAAGAACATACCCTCGTCCCTCATTACCTGGTGTTACACCATCGCCGATCAACATCGCAGATGTTCTCGCATGATCTGCGATAACACGTAAGGAGACATCTGATTTTTCAGATGCTCCGTACTTAACACCTGTTAACTCAGATGCGCGGTTAAGAATCTGGATAGTTGTGTCGATTTCATAAATATTCTCAACACCTTGGAGTAAAGCCGCGGTTCGTTCAAGTCCTAAACCGGTATCAATGCTCTTTGCCGGAAGCTCGCCCAGGATTGGATATCCATCCTTTCCTCCACCGGCTCCTCTTTCATTTTGCATGAAAACAAGGTTCCAGACCTCCAAATAACGATTCTCATCGGCGATCGGACCGCCTTCAACACCATATGCAGGACCTCGGTCGTAATAGATCTCTGAACAGGGACCGCAAGGGCCAGGTACACCCATTGACCAAAAGTTGTCCGCCATATCGCGACGTTGGATACGTTCCTTTGGTACACCGATCTGCTTGTGCCAAATATCAGCTGCCTCATCATCATCAAGATAGACGGTGACCCACAACTTTTCCTCTGGAAAACCGTAACCACCATCTGCGATTGGACGAGTCAGTAACTCCCATGCAAGAGCGATCGCTCCCTCTTTAAAGTAATCTCCGAAGGAAAAGTTTCCACACATTTGGAAAAAAGAGGCGTGGCGAGTTGTTTTACCAACCTCATCAATATCCAAGGTGCGGACACACTTTTGAACTGAGGTTGCACGCTTGTAAGGAGGTGTGACCTCACCTAGAAAGTAGGGTTTGAAGGGAACCATGCCGGCATTGACCAGCAAAAGATTTGGATCATCTGCAATTAATGAAGCAGAAGGAACAACTGTATGGGTTAACCCTTGACGGTTGTCAGATTCAAAGAAGCGCAGCCAGCGCGAACGGATCTCGGCGGATTCCACTAGTAAGGATCACTCAGCCTTCTTCTTCTTTGAGCGAGCTTTATTCATCTGAGCCGCTGAAAGTAACGCTCCCGCAACCTTCACGGCAGATCCATTTTTGTTCATGAAACCTTGGGTTGCTTCGCTGACCTTGTCGCTCATCTCTTCAATGTTTTTGCTGACGCGATTGATGCTATGAAGTGGTCCATTTACCAAGCTCACTGTTGTGTGAACCTCATCAATCAATGGGGCGGTCTCATCTGTCAGAACTTTGAGTGAGGCCTTTGCTTCATCGATAAGCCGTCCAATTCGAATCACTACATACGCGATAGCTATAGCGATAACAGCTAATGAAGATGCTGCGATTATTGTTGCAATTCCACCTGGACCCATGTTGTTAGCCTACCCGACCCATTAACTCTCTTGCGGGTTTTTTGGCTGTGGCACCCAATCTATTCCGCTCTCTTTGCGTTGAGCCGGAGTAATTGGAGTGGGAGCTCCTGTAAGTGGATCTCCACCACTTGCCGTCTTTGGAAAGGCGATTACTTCACGAATCGAATCAGAGCCGGTGAGTAGAGCGCATACTCGGTCAAGACCTAACGCGATTCCACCATGTGGAGGTGGTCCGTAATTAAAGGCCTCTAGCAGGAAGCCAAACTTGCTTGCCGCTTCTTCATCACTTAATCCGATAACGGAGAAAACATCCTTTTGAATATTGCGGTCATGAATACGTATTGATCCGCCACCTAATTCAGTTCCATTAAGAACAATGTCATATGCATAGGCCAAAGCTGATGCTGGATCGGATTTAAATGTCGCTGCGAACTCTGGCTTTGGACCGGTAAATGGGTGGTGAACCGCTGTCCAACCGCCACCATCTGTTGGTTCAAACATCGGCGCATCAACAACCCACAAAAACTCCCACTTGCCATCTGGAATTAAGTTGCAACGCTTTCCAATTTCTAAACGAACAGCACCAAGTAGGTTCAATGATGCTGAACGCTCCCCCGCTGCAAAGAAAATCGCATCACCTGGTTTTGCTCCCGCAACACCAACTACACCGGCACTTTCTTTCTCTGAAAGATTTTTAGAGACAGGTCCTCCGAGAGTTCCATCCTCATTCACGAGAATGTAGGCGAGTCCCTTTGCGCCGCGAGCCTTTGCCCAATCCTGCCAAGCATCAAGCTCACGGCGAGCAGATGATGCTCCACCAGGCATTACTACCGCACCTACATATGGGGCTTGAAAAACACGGAACTGTGTATCACCAAAGAAGGAGGTCATATCAACTAATTGATTATCGAAGCGAAGATCTGGCTTATCGGAACCGTAGTTGCTCATCGCATCTGCATATGTCATACGCTTCAGTGGAAGTGGAATGTCGTAATTGACAGCTTCCTTCCAAACACGAGCGACAATTTTTTCTGCAACAGCCAAAATATCTTCTTGATCGATAAATGACATTTCAATATCTAACTGCGTAAATTCAGGTTGACGATCCGCCCGGAAATCCTCATCGCGGAAACAGCGTGCAATCTGATAGTACTTTTCCATTCCAGCGACCATGAGCAGTTGTTTAAATAGCTGAGGTGACTGAGGAAGCGCGTACCAAGATCCAGGTTGCAAACGAACGGGCACTAAAAAGTCGCGTGCACCTTCTGGTGTAGATCGAGTTAGATACGGTGTTTCGATCTCAAGGAACTTTTCATCCTCCATCACGCGGCGAATAGTAGATGTCACCTTGGAACGAAGTCTGAGATTCTGCGCTGGTTTTTCGCGACGAAGATCTAGATAGCGGTACCGTAAACGAACCTCTTCATTAATATCTGTGTCATCACCACTATCGACTGGGAAGGGCAAAGGCGCCGCTTCTGAGAGAACAACGACGGTATCTCCCATTACCTCGATCTCGCCGGTTGCGATATTGGAGTTTTGATTTCCATCAGGGCGCGTCACAACCTCACCAGTAATAAGTAAGCACCATTCGGCGCGCAAAGAGCCTGCAACCTTTTCATCACGGATAACTACCTGGACCGAGCCAGAAGCATCGCGAAGATCAATAAATGCGACGCCACCATGATCTCGACGGCGGGACACCCAGCCAGCCAGAGTTACTGTCTGTCCTGCGTTTGTCTTACGCAGTGAACCAGCTTCATGAGTACGCAACATGTATTTTCCCTAATTCTACTTTTCGAGTGCTTCGAGCAATGAGTCAATCTTAACCGAGGTTGAGAGTCCAGATTTCATATCCTTCAACTCAACGGTTCCGCTTCAAATCTCTGACTCTCCTAAAACGATGACATAAGTAGAGCCGCTCTTATCTGCGCCCTTCATGGCACCTTTGAGAGCTCTATCTCCAAAGGCAATCTCAACTCTTTTACCATTGAGACGAAGATGTGAGGCGATAACCAAGGCTTGAACCTTTGCCGCCTCGCCAAGTGGAATAACGAAAAGATCTGACACAAAGGCATCGGATCCAATTACACCTTCTGCTTCAGCAGCTAGCAAAGCACGATCGACTCCGAGTCCAAAACCAATTCCAGACAATGATTGCCCACCTAGTTGCTCCATAAGTCCGTCGTAACGCCCACCGCCGCCAATGCCAGATTGGGCTCCAAGAAGTTCATGAACGAACTCAAATGTTGTTCCCGTGTAGTAATCCAAACCACGAACCATTCGAGGGTTCAATACATATGCAATGCCGAGCGCATCTAAGTACTTGATGACTCGATCGAAATGTTCTTTCGACTCATTGGTGAGGTAGTCAATGAGCAACGGCGCTTTCTCCATCGCCCTCTTCATCTCTTCACGTTTATCATCAAAAAGTCGCAAAGGGTTAATTGCAGCGCGTGCAGCTGTTGCCTCATCTAAATCCAGAGTGGCTATGAATTTTAAAAGATCAACCCGGTGCGCAGCACGTGATTGTGCATCACCTAAAGAGGTGATCTCGAGCCGGTACTTGGTTAATCCAAGAGCTTTAAAACCAGCATCTGCGATGGCGATTACCTCTGCATCTATTGCAGGATCATCAACACCTATAGCTTCGATTCCAACCTGATAAAACTGGCGATAACGTCCGGCTTGCGGACGCTCAGCTCTAAAGAATTGTCCTGAATACCAAACCTTTACTGGTAACTGTCCTCTATCTAAACCATGTTCAATAACTGAGCGCATCACACCAGCGGTACCTTCGGGACGCAGCGTTATTGATCTTCCACCTCTATCTTCAAAGGTGTACATCTCTTTTGACACAACATCTGTTGATTCACCAACACCGCGTTTAAAGAGCTCGGTATCTTCAAAAACTGGAAGTTCAATTAACTGGTAGCCAGCTCTGCTTGCAGGTTCGATTAATGCATCACGAACATATTCAAATGCACTGGAACGAGGTGGTATGTACTCACTAACACCTTTTGGTGCCGAGATCTTTTGCTGAGCCATTAGTAACGACCTACCAAACTCTTGAGATAAGGATTGTTCTTCTTTTCATAGGACATCGTTGTTTCGGGGCCATGACCCGGCAGGACCCTGAGATGATCGGACAATGGCACCACTTTCTTTCGCAAGGTCTCTTCCATCTCCTTTGCTGAACCTGTTGGTAAATCTGTTCTTCCTATAGAACCAGCAAAGAGCACATCGCCGCTGAGTAATACCTCATCGTCGATCTGAAACATCAAAGATCCTCGCGTATGGCCTGGAGCGTGAATTGCCTTGAAAGAAAGACCGACCAAATTGATGATCTCTCCATTTTTAAGTTCCAACACTTGAGTGGGCTCAATGAAATTCATATCGGCTACTGTTGAAGAAAATTCAGCGCTGAGCAACTTTTCAGGGGCGGTTAGATATGCACGATCCTCGCTATGAATATATGCAGGAATCGAGTATCCATCAGCTATGGGCTGTATCGAAAAGGTGTGATCGAGATGTCCATGGGTAGCGATAATTGCCACCGGTTTGAGATTGTGCCGGGAAAGTACTGCCTCTAATTGCGCTGAGACATCAGGCATACCCGGATCGACAATGATGCACTCGCTGTCCCGCCCTGAAGCCAGCACCCAGCAGTTGGTGGCAAACATCGGGGCGGCAAAGGAGTCAATCAGCACAACTAGACCCCCTCTTGCACGCTCAATTGAGGCTCGATTGACGGTCGAACCATGAGACAGGGTACCTTTTGACCTACTAATCCACACTCGACCCACGCTTAGAGGGCTCAAATCTTCTAGGCATCGCACTCACATATAGCGAGCCTTTAAAAAAGGTAACGCGCTGAAAGGATCACTCTCATGACAGATATGAATTTCCCGCAACAGGCAAGCGCTGCAACTGCGTTGATCGGAGATCCTTCAGCATTTGGTCGAGTAGCAGAAGATGGAACGGTCTTTGTTCGAACACCTCACGGTGAAAAAGCGGTTGGCTCATATCCAGGCAAGAGTGCAGAAGAGGCACTGGCCTACTTTGTCCGTAAGTTTGAGGTGCTAGCAGCTGAGGTTGCGCTATTGGCCGCTCGCATCAAGAGCGGAGCAATGGTTCCATCTGATGCATATGCCGCGGTAAAAAAATTGCGCGAACAGGTAAAAGAGTTAAATGGTGTTGGAGATTTGGAGGCGTTAGCCGCATCAGTTGAGCAGATTGAGCCATTAATTGAAGGACATCGCGAGGCGTATGAGGCAAAGAAGGCTGCAGAAAGTGCAGCAAAGGCGGCACGTCGTGAGCAGATTCTCGTCGAAAAGGAAAAAATTGTTGCTGAAGCAGAGTCACTTGCACTTTCTGAAAGTTGGAAAGCAACAGGAGATCGCTTAAAGGTTTTGCTCGATGAGTGGAAGGCCGCTCCACGTCTAGAAAAAAAGACTGATGCTGATCTGTGGAAACGCTTCTCCTCATCACGCAACAAATTTGATAAGCGCCGTCGCACACACTTTGCTTCCCTTGAAGCCACGCAATCAGTAGTGGCTGAGGCCAAGAAGAAGATTGTTGAAGAGGCTGAAAAGCTGGCAACATCAACTGAATGGGTTGCAACCGCTAAGCGATTCAAAGTTCTTATGGATCAATGGAAGGCTGCTGGTCGCGGCAAGAAAAATGATGATGCAAAACTATGGGCTCGCTTTAAGGCAGCCCAAGATCAATTCTTTACTGCAAAGAATGCTGACCTTGAAAAGCGTGATGTAACTATGGCGGCCAACCTTGCCAAGCGCGAAGAGTTACTGCCATTGATCGAGGCGCTCCTTCCAATCTCTGATGTTAAGCAGGCTCGCAAATCCTTAAATGAGTATCTACGCTCGTGGGAGAAGATTGGTATGACCCACCGTGATAAGCGCGCATCTTTGGATGCACGAGTTGCTGCGGTTGAGAGTGCGATCAAAGAGGCTGAAGCTGAGATCTGGCGCAAAACAGATCCTGCTGCCAAGAAGCGTGCGCAAGAGGTTGTTGCACAACTGACAGAATCTATTGCAAACTACGAAAAAGCTGCGGCGAAGTTTGCAGCAAGTGGTAACGATAAGAAGGCAAAAGAAGCCGCTGAATCTGCTACCGCTCGTAAGGTTTGGCTTGCTGAAGCTGAAAAGGGCCTCGCAGAGTTTAACTAACTCTTAGTTGTTAGTTGTTAGTTGTTCTGTAAACATCGTAAACACCTTCGATACTTCGTACCGCTGCAAGAACGGCGTCGAGGTGTGTGGCATCTGCCATTTCAAAGGTAAAGCGAGAAAATGCGGTTCGATCTTTTGAGGTACTAACCGCTGCACTCAAGATATTTACATGTTGTTCAGACAATGTTCGGGTGACATCAGCCAACAAGGAAGCACGATCTAAAGCTTCAACCTGAATATTTACTAAGAAAATTGAAGCCGCACCGGTGCGCCATTTCACCTGAACTACTCGATCTGACTGATGCTTTTGTAGATCCGATGCGTTGGTGCAATCGGAGCGATGGATTGATACGCCACTGCCCTTTGTAATAAAGCCCATGATTGCATCCCCTGGAACTGGTGTACAACAACGGGCCAGCTTTACAAGGACATCATCAGTACCTTCAACATCAACCGCATTACTTGATCGCCTTGTGGTTGGTGCCCGATTTGGCAGAACCTCCATGGTTGGTTCTGGATGAGAATCTTCTGCTCCCATGGCTGCAACCAATTTATCGATAACCGATGCAGCAGATACATGCCCATCCCCTACAGCTGAATACAGGCCATCAATATCTGAGTAGCGAAGATCATGGGCTAATTCAAGAAGTGAGTGACCTGCGAAGATCTTTTGAAGTGGAAGGCCTGCCTTGCGCATCTGACGTGCGATCGATTCACGACCTGCATCTATTGCCTCTTCCCGACGCTCCTTGCTGAACCAAGCTTTAATCTTTGACCGAGCGCGTGGACTCTTTACAAAGTTGAGCCAGTCTCTACTTGGTCCTGCAGATTCGCTTTTGTTAGTCACGATCTCGACCACATCACCGTTGTTGAGGCGAGACTCGAGCGGCACAAGTCTTCCATTCACCTTTGCTCCTGCACATCGCAAACCAACATCGGTATGAACAGAGAATGCAAAGTCGACAGGTGTTGATCCGCCAGGTAAGGCAACGACGCTGCCTTTAGGTGTAAATACAAATACCTCTGGAGAGCCTAAATCAAAGCGAAGTGCTTCAAGAAACTCGGAAGGATCTTCAGTTTCCTTCTGCCATTCATGTAATTGACGCAGCCAGAGCATTTCCGGTGAGGTATCAGTATTTTCCGGTCCTTGCTTGTACTTCCAGTGTGCAGCGATACCGAACTCTGCTCTTGCATGCATGTCATATGTGCGAATCTGTATCTCGATCGCCTTGCCATTAGGGCCAATAACAGTTGTGTGTAACGATTGATAAAGGTTGAACTTAGGCATCGCGATGTAATCTTTAAAACGACCTGGAACCGGACTCCACCGTGCATGGATTGACCCCAGTACCGCATAACAATCACGAACATCATTTACAAGTACTCGGATACCCACGAGATCGTAAATATCTTTGAACTCTCGTCCACGTACAACCATCTTTTGATAAACGGAGAAAAAATGCTTCTTGCGACCGGTAACAGTTGATTCGATATTATCTCTGGCTAGATCTTCCTTAACTGAGGCGATGACCTCTTCAGTCAACTTATCTCGCGATGGAGATCGTTCTGCCACTAGGCGTGAAATCTCTTCAAACTTCTTAGGCTCCAACACTTCAAAGGAGAGGTCCTCCAGCTCCCACTTGATTGCGTTCATACCCAAACGGTGTGCCAATGGTGCGTAAATATCTAGCGTCTCTCGTGCTTTGCGAGTTGCACTTTCTGGTGAAACATATTTCCAAGTTCGGGCGTTATGCAGACGATCTGCCAGTTTGATAACAAGTACTCGAATATCGCGAGACATAGCAATAACCATCTTGCGGACGGTTTCAGCCTCTGCCGTTGGCCCATAGGTAAGTTTGTCTAACTTGGTAACACCGTCGACAAGGTTTGCAATTTCATCGCCAAAATCAACACGAAGTTGAGTAAGTGAGTACTGAGTATCTTCAACGGTGTCATGCAGAAGAGCAGCGATAATAGTTGCGGGATTCAATCCCAAATGAGCCAGAATCTCTGCGACAGCAACAGGATGAGTTATGTACGGCTCACCTGATTTACGCACCTGTCCTTCATGGGCATTGCGTGCTACCTCAAAAGCACGCGCGACCTCATCGCCATCTACCGAGGCATGGTTTTCTTTGAGAGCACTAATTACTGGTGCTATCAAAGTATCCACAAAAGACCTTACTTACGACCTTTACGCTTTGGTTGATTGCGTGGACCACGTCCATTTACAGCTGCTACTGATGCAACAGGTGTTCCAGTGTTGGCTGTTGATGAAGAGCCACGAGCCTCTACTCGCTTTGCTAACGCCTGCATCGCTGGCTCCTTCTCGCGAAGTTGAGCCAAGAAAGCTGGAGCGATGAAGAGAGAGGAGTAAGTGCCAACAATCAAGCCAATGAACAAGGAGAGAGATAGATCCTTGAGCGTTCCTGCACCAAGTAGTCCAGCTCCCACAAAGAGAATTGCTGCAACAGGAAGGATTGCCACGATCGAGGTATTTGCTGAGCGAACGATTGTTTGATTTACAGCGAGGTTGACCGCTTGGGAGTAGGTCTTGGTAGAAACCGCTGAAATCGACTTGGTGTTATCTCGAACTCGATCAAACACCACAACCGTGTCATAAAGGGAGTAACCAAGAATGGTTAAGAAACCTATAATGGTTGCGGGTGTGACATCAAAACCTACAAGTGCGTAAATACCGACTGTAATGAAGACGTCATGGACAACAGCCACGATCGCAGAGATGGCCATTTTTGGCTCAAGTGCCATCGCCAAATAAAGCATGACAACTAATAAGAAGCCAAACAATCCATACAGTGCTTTGCGAGTAATCTCTTTACCCCATGATGGACCAATAATTTGTGTGTCAATGCTCGTTAAACTCACTGAAAACTTCGCGGCTAGTGCATCCTGAATCGCATTGTTCTGTGCTTGTTCGAGCGCCTGAGTTTGAACTCGGACCTTGTCACTTCCCACAAGTTGAACAACTGGATCACTTGTAACACCAGCTTCAGCCACAGCCTCTCGTGCTTGAGCAACAGAAGGGTTTGGAGTGTTTACGGTAAAGGAGGATCCACCCTTGAATTCGATACCAAGGGTTAAGCCCTGAATAGCTAGCGCTCCGATTGATAAGAGAACGAAGAAACCAGAAAGACCGTACCAAAGGCGACGGTTGCCAATGAAGTTGATTGATGTCTCTCCACGATAGAGACGACCACCTAAACCTGAAAACTTTGACACTTTATGCCTCCTTCGCAACGACTAGACCCAGACTCTTAGGCGAGAAGCCTGAGAGAGGATGACCTGAGTTAAAGAACTTGCTTCGAGAAACTAAGACAAGTGCTGGCTTGGTAAATAGGAAGATGATGACTAAGTCGATAAGTGTTGTAAGACCGAGCGTGAACGCAAATCCTCGAACACCACCAACAGAGAAGACATAGAGAAGCACCGCTGCGATCAACGAAACGAAGTCGGCGATCAAAATTGTACGACGTGCACGAACCCATCCAGTCTCGGCAGCGGTTCGTAATGATCTGCCTTCTCGCATCTCATCCTTTACACGTTCAAAGTAAACGATAAAGGAGTCGGCGGTAACACCGATTGCAGTAATCGCGCCCGCAATTCCAGCCAAAGTGAGTGTAAATCCGATCCATTGACCCATGAGCAAGATCAGCGCGTAGAGCATGATTGCTGCAACGCCTAAAGAGGCCACGGTAACAAAACCTAATGCGCGGTAATACAGCAGGGTGAAAATTACTACCAAGAGCATTCCCAGACCTGCAGCCAATACACCAGCTCTTAGCTGATCTGCACCAAGTGTTGGTGAAACCTGTTGAACTTCTCCGCGATCAAATGCAAGAGGAAGTGCTCCGTACTTCAAAACATTTGCTAAATCCTGAGCTTCAAGCTGAGTGAAGCTTCCTGTGATTTGTGCATTACCTGAAGGAATAGCCTCAGTAATTCTCGGTGATGAAACAACTAAACCATCAAGAACAATTGCTACCTGATTTGTAGGTTCTGGGAGAGATGTAACTCTAGAAGTTAACGCGCCAAAGGCTGCGGTTCCTTCATTGTCAAAGGTAAGACTTACAAACCATGAGCTTCCAGCTTGAGGATCAAGTCCCGCTGATGCCTTGGAAATCTGTCGCCCCAAAACTTCTGCTGGAGCAAGAATGTACTTTGTGCCACCTGCACGGTCGCAGGTGACCAAGGTTTCAGTTGGCAGATCTGTCGATGTTCCTTGAAGATTTTCCGGCTTGGTGCAATCAAGAGCGGCAAACTTTGCATTCGCTTCTGCACTTACACCTGCTGCAGGAGTTGCTCCCGCATCACCTGCTGCAGGAACTCCAGAACCAGATGCAAGCACCTGACGGAAACGAAGTTCGGCTGTCTGTCCAACTAAATCAACAACGCGTCGACCGGTATCTCCTGGTACAGAGATTACGATTTGGCGATTAGTACCGCTACCTTGCGCAGTGACCTCTGATTCAACAACACCGAGTGAATCAACACGTTGGCGAATAATGGAAACCGCCTGATCGATAGCCTCGCTCGTAACACTTCCCTCTTGACCAGGTGCAATACGAGGTTGCAGAGTGACCGAAGTTCCGCCACGTAGATCTAGACCTAGCTGCAGACTCTTGGAATCTTGAAGGAAAACTAGACCCACCATCGATACGAGGATGAGAGCCAGAATTGCCAAGGTTCGTCCAGGACGTGAGCTGGTCTTTATTGGTTTTGTTGTTGTAGACATAGGCGCAGAGTCTAGGCGTCAGATGCGGGTAAGTCGAAAAGCGTGGCAATTTCCGCAGGTGGTGTTCGTCCTATGTGACGCCAACCTTGAGCTGTGGCCACCCGGCCACGCGGGGTTCTAGCCATAAATCCATTGCGAACCAGAAAAGGCTCAGCAACAGATTCAACGGTCTCAACCTCTTCGCCAACAGCGATAGCAAGGGTGGATAGACCTACCGGGCCACCATTGAAACGTTCGATCAGGGCGACCAAAACCGCACGGTCCAACCGATCGAGACCTAACTCATCTACCTCATACATCTCCAACGCTGCTTGAGCGCTGGCAAGAGAGATTGTGGATGAGCCCTGCACCTGTGCAAAATCTCGAACACGTCGCAGCAAACGGTTGGCGATACGCGGTGTGCCTCGTGAACGCCCTGCTACTTCTATGACCGCATCCTTATCAATCACAATTTTTAAAAGTTCGGAGCTTCGAGAAATCACATGCGCAATATCTTCTTCATTGTAAAAATCAAGATGCGCCGTAAAGCCGAATCGATCACGTAAAGGACTCGGCAATAAACCCGCTCGAGTTGTTGCTCCTACCAAAGTGAAATGCGGAAGTTGCAGAGGAATCGCGGTTGCGCCAGGTCCCTTGCCCACGATTACATCAACTCGAAAATCCTCCATCGCTAAATATAAGAGCTCTTCGGCCGGGCGTGGCAAGCGATGAATTTCATCGAGAAAGAGAATTTCCCCTTCAACTAATGAGGAAAGAATTGCTGCCAAATCTCCTGCATGAGTAATTGCAGGACCGCTTGTAATACGAATCGGTGCCTTCATCTCACTTGCAAGGATCATCGCAAGTGTTGTTTTACCCAAACCTGGCGGGCCCGACAAAAGAATGTGATCTGCAGGAGCATTTCGATGTCGAGCAGCGGTTAGCAAAACATCTATTTGTTCCCGAACCCGGTGTTGCCCAACAAAATCAGACAAGGTTTTCGGACGCAGCGCATGTTCGAGCGCTGACTCTTCGCTCTTGATCTGCGGCGTTACTAAACGATCATCAGCCACGAGAGCTCTTTCCACTTGCGAGAGACAATTTCAGCAGTTCACTTAGTTCGAGGGTAGATGCATCAACACCATCGGCTTGCAAGGTTGCGACAACATTTGAGATCGCACCATCTGATTCTTTAGGTGAGAACCCCAAGGAAACTAAGGCGCTACTTAACTGCTCTCTCCACGCTGGAACATGTCCTCTATGTGGATGTGCGGTAGATAAATCAGAGAGCTTGCCCTTGAGCTCGAGAATAAGACGCTGGGCACCTTTTCGCCCTATACCTGGAACCTTTTCAATTACCGCAACATCCTCTTGAGCAATAGCTCTTCCCAGATCTTCGGGAGTTAAAGCGCCAAGAATAGATAGGGCAACCTTCGGACCTATTCCGGAAACTGTTTGTACAAGTTCAAACAATGATCGAGACTCTTCATTGACAAAGCCGAACAAGGTCAGCGAGTCCTCACGAACAACCAACGATGTAAAGAGTTGAACCTGGGAACCCAGATTAACCTGAGTTGTAGTTGCTGGAGTCACCAAAACAGTTAAACCAAAACCCCCAACCTCAACGATCAGTCGATCGCTTTGAATTGATCTCACACTACCGCTGAGTAAAGAGATCATCTCGACCTCAATTTCTTAATACGAGTTTGTTCGGCAGCTGCAGCTTGAGCTAAACGAGTGGTTCCCGCTCCTCGCCAAATATGACAAATTGCCAGTGCTAATGCATCAGTGGCATCTACAGGTTTAGGGATTGAATCTAGATTGAGAATTTTCTGAACCATGAGCGCTACCTGCGCCTTATTGGCGCGACCACTTCCTGTCACCGACGCCTTCACTTCAGATGGAGTGTGCATCATTACCGGAATACCAGCTTTGGCAGCTAGCAATAACGCTATTCCTGCGGCTTGACCTGTACCCATAACGGTACGAACATTGTGTTGAGAAAAAACACGCTCTACCGCAATTACATCCGGCTTCCAAAGATTGATCCACTGGGAAAGCTGTTGATCTAGATCTAATAATCGTTGTTCAAGTGGTGATTCCGAGGGGGTAAGTATGACTCCAACTTCCACCAAGGTGATTGGTGAACCGACAGCGCCTTCGACAATGCCCACGCCACAACGAGTAAGACCAGGATCTACACCTAGAACTCTCATTGCTCTCCTCGTGCCCTATCGATTAGTTAATGTTCAAGCCTAAGGTGATTGAAGTACGGCTTATTCGAGGCTCGCCATAACTTCATCGGAAACATCGAAGTTACTGTAAACATTTTGAACATCATCGAGCTCTTCAATGGCATCAATTAATTCAAAGACCTTTTTTGCGCCATCTGCATCCAATGGGATGCTCATCGAAGGCAAAAAGGATGAGTCTGCTGATTCATAATCAATTCCAGCTGCCTGTAATGCGGTTCTAACCGGAACTAAATCAACAGGTTCGCTCACAATTTCAAAGGCCTCGCCCAGATCATTTACCTCTTCAGCCCCTGCTTCTAGCACAGCCTCTAAAATTGAATCCTCTGTAAGGGTTCCATCCTTCTTAACAATGACTACACCTTTACGGTTAAACAAGTAGGAAACAGAACCAAGATCTGCCATCGACCCACCGTTACGGGTAACTGCAACTTTTACTTCAGATGCTGAACGATTTCTATTGTCAGACAAACACTCAATCATGATCGCAACTCCATTGGGGCCGTAACCCTCGTACATGATGGTGATCCAATCTTTTGCACCAGCCTCTAAACCAGCGCCACGTTTGATCGCACGTTCAATATTGTCCGATGGCATTGAAGATTTCTTTGCCTTCGCTACCGCGTCAAACAAAGTCGGGTTGCCATCCATGTCTGCTCCACCATTGCGAGCTGCAACTTCAATAGCTCGGATCTGCTTTGCAAATACCTTTGCACGACGGCTATCAATGATCGCCTTTTTGTGCTTTGTCGTAGCCCATTTGGAATGGCCTGACATGAATTCACCTCACCTAATAAGACTGTGCTTACGTTCTGCCGCTTACTTTACCTTCTCTAACGCGGGACGGGCTACCTGCTCAATAAAAAATCGATGAATTCGGTTATCCCCCGTTAATTCGGGATGAAATGATGTTGCCAGCGCGGTACTTGAACGAACAGCGACAGGATGTGAGTCGACTGACGCCAAAACCTGCACTGAATCTGACACCTTTTCAACCCAAGGTGCTCGGATAAAGACAGCTCTAATCAGATCTGGTGAACCATCTGCAAACTCAATATCTTTTTCAAAGGAATCCACCTGTCGCCCAAAGGCGTTTCGGCGAACAGTAATGTCGAGCCCACCAAAACTTTTCTGCCCAACCTTTGCATCAAGAATTTCTTCGGCAAGCAAAATCATTCCGGCACAGGACCCATACACCGGCATTCCGTTAGCTATTCGTTCTCTAATCAATTGATAAACGCCAAATACTTCGGCTAATTGAGCGATCGTGGTCGACTCTCCACCAGGTAGCACTAGTGCATCTACTGCTTGAATCTCAGATGCTCGACGAACAGCAACAGCATCAACTCCACATTGAAGTAAGGATCCAATGTGTTCGCGCACATCACCTTGAAGTGCTAAAACGCCAACCTTCATTTATAGAGAAATTACCAACCGCGTTCTGCAAGGCGATGTGGTGCTGGAAGATCAGCAACATTAATTCCAACCATTGCCTCACCCAATCCACGAGATGCCTCAGCAATAACCTTGGGGTCATCCCAAAATGTTGTTGCCTTAACGCAAGCCGCCGCACGTTGAGCCGGGTTTCCTGATTTGAAGATTCCAGAACCGATGAATACTCCATCAGCGCCCATGCTCATCATCAGCGCAGCATCTGCAGGTGTTGCAATTCCACCAGCGGTAAATAACACCACTGGAAGTTTGCCAGTCTGAGCAACTTCCTTGACAAGATCGTAAGGAGCTTGAAGCTCCTTAGCTGCAACATATAGCTCATCCTCTCGAAGTGACGAGAGACGACGGATTTCTCCACCAATTTTGCGCATGTGCTGCATTGCATTTGAAACATCTCCGGTGCCTGCTTCGCCCTTTGACCGGATCATCGCTGCACCTTCATTGATTCGACGAAGTGCTTCACCAAGATTTGTTGCTCCGCAAACAAAGGGAACGGTGAAATCAAACTTATCAATATGGTTTTCATAATCAGCAGGGGTTAAAACCTCAGACTCATCGATGTAATCGACACCCAAAGATTCCAAAACTCGTGCCTCGACAAAGTGTCCGATACGAGCCTTCGCCATAACGGGGATCGATACCGCAGCCTGGATCTTTTGAATCATGTCTGGATCAGACATGCGTGCCACGCCGCCTTGTGCGCGAATATCTGCAGGAACCCGCTCGAGCGCCATAACAGCAACCGCACCCGCATCTTCTGCGATCTTCGCTTGCTCAGCGTTGACGACATCCATGATGACGCCACCCTTAAGCATTTCAGCCATACCGCGCTTTACGCGACCGGTGCCTGTTACTTCAGCCATGATCAATTACTCCGCTTCAATTGAAAGATAGAGCCCAATCCTACTTCGTCTTTTCTATAGTGCGCGAGGTGAATTCAGGCTCACGATCGGTCAAGGCGACCCATATCTGACCCCTATCAAAGTTCATAATGGCTCCATCGCTAAAGGTGAAGGTGGTGCCTGTTTCTGCTGAGGACCTACTCCAGGTTGTGACAAATCGTTGGCCATCGCGTAGTACGTAAGCTTTTCCAGATCCAATTGTTTCAGACAGTGGAGTAACTCCCCCAAATTTATCGCCGTACTCTGATGGTGAGATTTCTACCAATTGAATTACAAAGGTTGAAGGGCCTAACACTAAACCGCTTTCAGCAATATTGAGTTTATTGTTGTGCGATAGAAGCCATCGAGATTCTTGATCAGACCATTCCGCTGAATATGTTGCAGCCGGCCAATTAATAACCACCTTCTCAGTAGGTATGCCACCTTCTTGCAAATCGCCAAACACAAATCCAATACTCTTGGCTGTATCAACTTGTAGTTGATCTTCGACCACTTTCTGCATCAAAAGATCTGCTCGAAGAACCATGGCATATGGCTGATTACGAGTTGGATCTGTTGTGTAGATCTTTGGACTTTGACGCTGTGCCCCTAGATCTACCAAGTTGGACGCTGAGATAACGGGAAGAAGTTTTTGTTGGGCGCCGCTGTATGCAAAAGCTACGCGACCAAACTGACTCAAAATATCGATATCTGATATACGCGCGCTGCGCACCGGACCAACTCTTTCTGGAATCACAGTTGAGTAGATCGCTACTAACCGAGTGAGACCACCCTCAACCTGCTCTATATAAACAATTTCGGCATCTTCCAAACCAATTTGAGGATGTGCCATATTGGTGTCATCGATCTTCACGGCCAGTAATTGACCATCAACACCTTCACGGCCACTAAGAACGCTGGTTGCTTTCTCTTCAGGTAAGAGATTCGAGACAGCTGCACAACTACTCAGTAGAAGAGCTGCGATTATCGCGATAAAAACTGAGCGCTTAGAGAACATCGGCTTCAAATTCATAGGTGATCGGTAATGGCGCAGTGCCTGCTAATCGGAAGATCCGAACAATGAACTTGCTACGAACCATCTGAGTGCGAGCTACGGCATCTGTATGTATCGCTATCGCTACCCGAATCTTGTCAGTCAAACCAGAAAGCTCCGTTAACAAGGCACTGTCTGCTGCGGTCGCTAAATGCTCTGCATCCTCTAGTAATAATCCAAGCGCACCAGAAAGCCCGCTCTCTGCCTGCGAACGATTTTGAATATTGGCATCACGTGCCTGATACGCCGCTGCCGTCAAAAGAACAGTTGAAGCTGGATCAGCAATATCGCTATGTGCAATTTCCAAAGCAACTGCCGCTCTTTTTTGAAGTAATACATCTAAGTTTGCCCAACTAGTTTCAACACGGTGGTGAAGCCTGTCTAAGCGAGTTGCTGTAAATGTCAGGTACCAGATTGAGATCAATACAAAGAGAGTTAGCAAAAGCCAGCGAGTCATTGTTTATCCTCTTTATTCAGGAAACGGTTCCAGGGACGTGTATCAGAGGCCAACCGCACCTTTTCGCTACCGACAATAGACATTTCATACACTGAGTAGATCTGCTCCGCCACTACAGTCCAATCAAAACTTTGGGCATGGGCTTTTCCTGCAATCGATAGACTCTCCCGTTTAGATTTGTCGCGAAGTAAATCAATAACAACCTTCGCCAATTCCGTTGGGCTTTCCGATTCAAAGAGTGCACCAAATTCACCGTGCCCCAATAAATCATCAAACGCTGGAATATCACTTGCAACTACACATGCTCCGCCAGCTAGCGCTTCAGCCAAAATGATGCCAAAGGATTCTCCTCCAGTATTGGGAGCAACATACAAAGCAACTGAAGACATGAAATCAGTCTTGTCCTCTTCGGAAATCTTTCCTAAAAATTCAAATCTATGGCGAAGTTGCGAATCAATACTCTCAATTACTTCCTTAGGGTCTCCAGGTCCTGCGACAAAAACCTTTACATCGGGTGCAAACCTGGAAATGACAGGAAGTGCATCAACTAGAACGCTCAAGCCCTTGCGTGGCTCCTCAAAGCGCCCAATAAAACCAATCGTGTTTCCTGCCCATTTTTCCTGTACTTTTCCGTGGGAGAATCGACCGGCATATATTCCATTAGGGATGATGATTGCATCGGTATCGAGATGGTCGGTAAGAGTTAAGCGGGCGGCTTCAGAGACGGCAATGCGCGCCGACAACTTCTCAATAGCCGGCTCAAGAATAGGTCCAATTGCGAAAATAATCTTTTGACGTTTCGCTGCGGCATGGAAGGTTCCCACCATTGGTCCATCTGCTGCCCAACAGGCGAGCAGTGAGATGGATGGAATTGCGGGCTCATGTAAATGGAGCAGATCAAAATCTCCTGCGGCGATCCATTGACGAACGCGTGAGAATGCAACCGGTCCAAAGAGAACACGTGCCACCGCGCCGTTATAGGGAATCGAGATTGGTTTGCCCGCGTTCACTACGTAATCAGGAAGCTTTGTTTCATCCAATGCAGGAGCTAGAACAGAAACTTCGTGACCTGCAGCAATCAGAAACTCAGCCAGATCTCTGATGTGGTTTTGTACTCCCCCAGGAGTATCCCAACTGTATGGACACACAATTCCAATCTTGAGCGAACGAGTAAGCACTATGAACGTTCCTTAAAATCGCCATCGATCCAAATTCGCTGCAACATATGCCAATCTTGTGGACACTGCGAAATCCCATCCTCGAAATGTTTCGCGGTCATCTGCACAATTTCTTGAACCATCTCACTCTCAGTCCCAGAACTTGGAAGCACAACACTTTTAAAATCTATATGTATTCCGGCCTCGGTATATGACACAAAGGCGGTTATTAAAGGCGCATTGGTTCGAATAGCAAGCAATGCAGGACCTGCCGGCATCCGTGCGGGTGCACCGAAGAAATCCACCTCAATTCCTGAGCGAGATAGATCTCTGTCGGCCACTAAAGCAACTAGTGCGCCCCCACGTAATCTATCTGCCAGAGTTTCCAGTACACGACCATCAAGAGGAAGAACCTCCATGCCCATCGATTCACGATAACTGAGAAACTTTAAGAAAAGTTTTTCAGGCTTTAGTCGTTCTGCAACCGTTACCAAGGGAACTCCTTTGGCACAGAAATACGCTCCTGCATGGTCCCAATTACCTGCATGGGGCAGAGCGACAATTACTCCGGTCTTGGCGGCGATTGCTTCCATCAGTAAGTGCTCATTAGTTACCGCAACGGTTTGAACTACGCGTTGCTTAGACCAATCTGGGAATCGAAAGGTGTCGCACCAGTAGCGCATGTATGAACGCATTGCATCAATGACGAGTAAATCCAAGTTGAGCGAAGTGATTCCCGGTTGCGTACGGGAGAGATTTGAACGCAATCTTTGGACGCTTTTTCCATCTCGCTTAACAAGAATATCTGCGATCTTATAGAAAACTCTGTACGTAGATTTCTCAGGTAACCATCTAACTATGCGCCATCCGATGAAGTACAAATAGGCGGCTAAATTGTCCTTCACTTTATTTCGCTCGCTTCACGATAAGCATTCTTTGTAACACAGTGAACAAACCAAGAACGGCCAGAGTCCACATTCCTACAGCTAGAACGTATGGAACTCCTAGTCCATCAAAACCAATTGCCGCTAAGGAAATGATCAATCGCTCAGTGCGCTCTGCTATTCCGCCCGAACAAGAGATTCCAAAACTTTCAGCCTTGGCACGTATGTAGGGAACTAGCATTCCTGTCACCAAGGTAACTAGAACTACATACGACAATGCATCCCCTCGACCAATAAGATAAATAGACACACCCAGCAAAATTGAGGAGTCGGTTATACGATCGATGGTGGAATCTAAAAAACCACCCCACTTACTAGAACCTGAGCTAGATAACCTCGCCATAGTCCCGTCGAAAAG
>JACCDT010699150.1_pt1 | contig 36477 bp, 28 predicted proteins | sample 7446291 | NCBI WGS metagenome assembly JACCDT01 (sample SAMN15323446, study PRJNA562643) | freshwater metagenome | isolation source: river surface water | place: USA:Blue River Watershed | collected 2017-08-17
GACCCAAACGTAAGGCATGATATGTATATGAAGTACTTACGGATGGTCGTTGTAGGGATCCCGAAGAGCTCCCCGATGCGGGTACACACCCCAAAAACATGCCATTCGATGAAGTCCCTCATTTTGTTCATGTATCAAATATAAAAAATCCCCTTTATTCCACGAACAGTTGGTAAGGGCTTCCGAAATGATTAATTTTGCGGTGCCTAAAAATATATGCCATGGTATTCGATTTAGACCTCGTCAAGAAGACGTACAGTGAAATGCCCGCAAAAGTAGATGCTGCCAAAAAAGCTTTGGGAAGACCTCTCACGCTTGCGGAGAAAATTCTTTTCGCGCACTTGTGGAAAGGAGTTGACATCAAAGATTTTGAGAGGGGAAAAGCCTACGTGGATTTTGCTCCCGACAGGGTTGCCATGCAGGACGCTACCGCTCAAATGGCATTGTTGCAATTTGATACAACCGGCAGGAAGAAAGTAGCCGTTCCTTCAACGGTGCACTGCGACCATTTGATTGTGGCGAAAGACGAAAGCAAGGCAGATTTGCAGAAAGCCATCACTGAAAATGATGAAGTATATAATTTCCTCTCCTCTATTTCCAATAAATATGGAATCGGATTTTGGAAACCTGGAGCTGGAATCATCCACCAGGTGGTGTTGGAAAACTATGCATTCCCAGGCGGCATGATGATTGGAACCGATTCTCATACTGTGAATGCAGGTGGATTGGGTATGATTGCCATTGGTGTGGGTGGTGCTGATGCATGTGATGTCATGGCGGGATTGAGCTGGGAATTGCTGATGCCTAAATTGATTGGCGTTAAGTTGACAGGCAAGTTGAATGGATGGACATCTCCCAAAGATGTCATTCTGAAGGTTGCAGGCATTCTGACCGTAAAAGGAGGAACCAATGCCATTGTTGAATATTTTGGAGAAGGTGCCACCAGCATGAGTTGTACCGGTAAAGGAACCATTTGCAACATGGGTGCTGAGATTGGAGCGACGACATCCACATTTGGATATGATGAAAGCATGGCCAGATACCTGCGTTCAACAGGAAGATCTGAAGTGGCTGATGCTGCAGATCAGGTAAAATCATACTTAACTGGCGATCCAGAAGTATATGCAAATCCAGAAAAATATTTTGATAAAGTCATCGAGATCAATTTGAGTGAATTGGAGCCTCACTTGAACGGTCCATTTACACCAGATTTGGCTACTCCCATTTCTCAAATGAAAGAAGCTGCTGCCAAAAACAACTGGCCTACCAAAGTGGAAGTTGGTTTGATCGGAAGTTGCACCAACTCTTCTTACGAAGACATCAGCCGCGCGGTGAGTCTTGCGAAACAAGTAGCAGAAAAAGGGTTGAAAACAAAAGCTGAATTCACCATAACACCCGGATCAGAACTCGTACGTTACACCATCGAACGCGATGGATACCTTGATACTTTTGCTCAGATCGGAGCAACGGTATTTGCCAATGCATGTGGACCTTGCATTGGTATGTGGGATCGCATGGGTGCTGAGAAACAAGAGCGCAATACCATCGTACATTCTTTCAATAGAAATTTTGCGAAGAGAGCAGACGGAAATCCCAATACCCTCGCTTTCGTTGCGAGTCCTGAGTTGGTCACCGCACTCGCCATCGCAGGTGATCTAACATTCAATCCCATCACCGATACCCTCACCAATGAAAAGGGCGAGCAGGTAAAATTGGATCCACCTTCAGGAGATGAATTGCCCAAAAAAGGTTTTTCAGTTGAAGATGCAGGGTACCAGGCTCCAGCTGAGGATGGCAGCAAGGTTCAAATCAATGTAAAGGAAGACAGCAAGCGTTTGCAGCTGCTCTACCCTTTTGCAGCCTGGGAAGGAACTGATTTGAAAGGTTTGAAGCTGCTGATCAAAGCAAAAGGGAAATGTACTACTGACCATATTTCAATGGCCGGACCTTGGTTGAAATTCCGCGGTCACCTGGACAATATCAGCAACAACATGCTGATCGGGGCAGTCAACTTCTTCAATGATAAAACTGATTCCGTTAAAAATCAATTGACAGGAGAATACGGAACAGTTCCTTCCACACAAAGAGCCTACAAGGCTGCCAATATTGGTTCGATTGTGATTGGTGATGAAAACTATGGTGAAGGTTCTTCCAGAGAACACGCTGCCATGGAACCACGCCACCTTGGTGTACGTGTGGTGATGGTTAAATCATTCGCGCGCATTCATGAAACCAACCTGAAAAAGCAAGGAATGCTGGCATTGACATTTGCAAACAAGGATGATTACAACAAGATACAGGAGGATGACAGCATTGATGTAGTTGGACTCACCAGTTTCACAGCAGGAAAAGCGTTGGAAGTAGTATTGCATCACAAAGACGGATCATCAGATACCATTCAAGCCAACCATAGCTACAATGAACAACAGATCGAGTGGTTCAAGGCAGGTGGAGCACTGAATGTGATCAGAGCCGGGATGTCAAAGTAAAAATATCAAAGACGTTGTAGATAATCAAGGGCCAAGGCATAACCGTCGAGGCCCAATCCTGCAATGGTTCCTCTTGCCTTTGCGGAGATATGGGAAATCTTTCTGAACTCCTCCCTCGCATGGATATTCGAAATATGCACTTCAATGACTGGTACAGAAACTGCTGCGATCGCATCCCCCAAAGCAACTGATGTGTGCGTATATCCTCCAGGATTGATGATGATGCCATTCCCAGAAAAACCAAATTTTTGAACTGCATCGATCAATTCTCCTTCTATGTTGCTTTGCACATAATGAATGTCAACATCCGGATTGGCAGTTTTTAATTTCTCTAAAAAGGATTCAAAAGATTCTGATCCGTAAACAGATGTTTCTCTTTTGCCCAGCAGATTGAGATTGGGACCGTTGATGATGGTGATCTTTTTCAATGGAGCAAATCTAGTTATTATTGATCAATTGAATAAAATCATCAAAGAGGTATCGGCTGTCATGCGGACCAGGAGTGGCTTCCGGATGATATTGTACCGAAAAAGCAGGTCTGTCTTTTAAACGTATTCCTTCAATAGAATCATCGTTCAAATTGATATGTGTGATTTCAATTTTGTCGGATTTTCTCACGGCTTCCGGGTCAACAGCAAAGCCATGATTCTGTGTAGTGATTTCACAGAGTCCGGTCATCAGATTTTTAACAGGATGGTTCAAGCCACGGTGACCGTGATGCATTTTGAATGTCGGAATATCGTTCGCAAGTGCCAAAAGCTGATGTCCGAGGCAGATACCAAATACCGGCTTTTTGGTTTCCAGTATTTTCTTGACAGTTTCAACTGCATATGACATGGTTGAAGGGTCACCCGGACCATTGGAAATAAAGAACCCATGGGGCTCAAATTGCATCAACTCTTCGAAAGAAGTTTTAGCAGGATGTACACGGACATATGCTCCCCTGTCTGCCATGCATTTGATGATGTTTCTCTTCACACCGAAATCCAATACTGCTATTCTGATGGATGCAGCAGGGTCACCCACGTGATACACCTTGTCTGTCGTTACAAGAGAAGCAAGTTCGAGCCCGTCCATGGAAGGCACCTCTTTCAATGCATGCTTCAATAGCTGAATATCAGTTATTTCAGATGATATGATGCAGTTCATCGCACCTTTTTCACGTATGTGCGTTACGAGTGCGCGCGTGTCGACATCTTGGATTGCAACTATGTTTTGCTCAAGGAGATAATGCTGCAGTGAATCATTCGCCATGAGCCTGCTGTATTTCTCTTCCAGGTTTCTTCCAATCAATCCTTTGATCTTGACAGTATCGCTCTCCACATCTTCAGGCTTCACACCATAATTTCCAGTATGAACATTGTTCATGATCAGCACCTGCCCATAATAACTGGGATCGGTAAAGACTTCTTGGTAACCGGTCATTCCCGTGTTGAAACACAGCTCACCTGAGGTGGTCCCGATTTTTCCAAAAGACTTTCCGTGAAAAACCATTCCGTCTTCCAGCACCAGGACTGCAGGGACCGTATTTGTTTCTTGAGTGGGCATTTGCTAATTTTTTACAAAATAAAAAAGGCAGTGTCAAATGACCTGCCTTTCAAATGATAATTTATCAACATTTTCTTATTCTGATGCGGATGATTCTTCAGTTGTTGCTGCAGGTGCTTCAGCCGCTGGAGCTTCTGCTGTTGCTGCTTTCTTTTTGGCACCGCCGCTTCTTCTGGTTTTCTTGGCTGGAGCTGCTGCTTCGCCTTTTCCTTTGCCGTAGATTTCATTGAAGTCAACCAACTCAATCATGGCTCTCTCAGCGTTGTCACCCAAGCGAATACCGAGCTTGATGATTCTGGTATATCCACCTGGACGACCAGCTACTTTGGGAGCAATGTTGGTGAAAAGTTCTTTTACAGCAGATTTATCTTGCAAATAAGAGAAAACAATGCGGTGGTTGTGCATGATTTGCTCCTTGCTCGCTGATTTTTTGGTTTTGGTGATCAACGGCTCGATGAATGTTCTCAACGCTTTTGCTTTCGCAAGGGTTGTAACAATTCTTTTGTACGTGATCAGCTGACTGGCAAGGTTACCCATGAGGGCCTCGCGGTGGGCCTTTTTACGGCCTAGGTTGTTGATTTTGTCTCCGTGACGCATGACTGTTTGTTTTAAAGCTGTACCGTGTCAGGAATTACAGCCTGTTTATGATAATTGATTAAAACTCATCTACATCGATACCCAGCTTCGCGAGATCCATACCGAAATGGAGTCCACGCTCCTGCAATACCTGCTCAATTTCAGAAAGTGATTTTTGTCCGAAGTTTCTGAACTTCATCAAATCTTCCTGCTCATATTGAACCAGTTGGCTCAAGCTGTTGATTTTCGCAGCCTTCAGGCAATTGAAAGCACGAACGGAAAGATCCAAATCTTCCAAAGGAGTCTTCAACACCTTTCTCAACTGCAAAGTTTGCTCATCAACCAGGTCTTCTTTCTTCTCTTCCTTGTTGTCAAATGTGATGTTCTCATCGGTGATGATCATCAAATGTTGAATCAGGATGCGAGAAGCCTGCTTGACAGCTTCTTCGGGGTGAATGGTTCCGTCTGTAACTACATCCAACAAGAGTTTTTCGAAATCGGTACGCTGTTCAACACGGGTGTTTTCAATCGCATACTTTACGTTCTTGATGGGAGTATAGATAGAGTCGATGGGAATATATCCGAAGGGAGCTTCTTTGATCTTGTTGTCTTCAGCTGGAACGTATCCTCTTCCCTTAGAGATATAGAGTTCAATGTTCAATTTTGCTGAAGGATCCATACTGCAAATCAAGAGTTCAGGATTCATCACCTGGAAAGTTCCAGTGACTTCATCGATCATGCCAGCAGTGAATTCAGACTTTCCTTTGATAGACAAAGTCAGTTTCTCGTTCTGTACATCATGATCAAGTATTTTCTTGAATCTGATTTGCTTGAGGTTGAGAATGATTTCAGTGACGTCCTCCACCACACCTTTGAGTGTAGCAAATTCATGGTCGGCACCTTCAATGGCAATACCAGAGATGGCATATCCTTCCAAAGAATTCAAAAGAACCCTGCGGAGTGCGTTACCAATGGTAACACCATATCCTGGTTCAAGAGGCTTAAACTCAAATTGAGCTTCAAAATCAGTTACTTTCTGAAGTACGATTTTTTCCGGTTGTTGGAAATTTAAAATGGCCATATTTAAATTTCAGTTTTACTTGTTAATCTTCTGAAAAGGATCAGAAGGGTGATATAAAGACCCTGAGCTGACATATCAGCCCGGGCAAGATTATTTAGAATACAATTCGACAATGAGTTGCTCCTTGATGTTCTCAGGAACACTTTCCCTTTCTGGATACGCTACAAAGGTTCCAGACAAAGCGTTCTCATTGAAATCAACCCATCCGATTTTTGGATTCTTAGGTCTCATCAACGCTTTGAAGGTTTCGCTTTCTTTGCTCTTTCCTGCAACGGTGATGACATCACCCGGCTTCAATTGGAAAGACGGAATGTTTACAACCACGTCATTTACCATGATGTGCTTGTGAGAAACCAATTGGCGTGCTGCTGGTCTTGATGGAGCTATTCCCATGCGGTAAACTGTGTTGTCCAAGCGAGCCTCCAACAATTTGATGAGGTTTTCACCGGTAACGCCTTTCAGACGGGCAGCTTCCTCAAATGTCTTGCGGAACTGACGCTCCAACACACCATACGTGTATTTTGCCTTTTGTTTTTCTTTCAACTGAATAGCATATTCTCCGAGTGACTTGCGTTTGCGTTGCGCACCGTGCTGTCCGGGAGGATTGCTGTTTTTGTCGAGGTACTTTCCGTTGCCCAGAATGGGTTCACCGAAGATTCTCGAAATTTTTGTTTTGGGTCCAGTGTAACGAGCCATAGTTTTTTGTTTTGATTTTTTAGTTCAGACAGCAGATTATGAAAAAATCAAAAAACTGAATCTGTTGTCCTTTATGAATGATTGTTTATACACGACGTTTTTTGGGAGGACGGCAACCATTGTGCGGCAATGGAGTAATGTCCTTGATCATCACCACTTCGATTCCAGAATTTGCAAGCGCGCGAATGGCACCTTCTCTTCCGGCACCCGGACCTTTTACATATACATCCACTCGCTTCAGTCCAGCTTCAGTAGCTACCCTTGCAGCATCCTGCGCAGCCATCTGTGCAGCATATGGAGTATTCTTCTTGGAACCTCTGAATCCCATCTTACCTGCACTGCTCCAGGAGATCACCTGGCCTGATTTGTTGGTTAAACTGATGATGATGTTGTTGAAAGTGGCATTGATGTGTGCATCTCCGAAACTGTCCACTTTTACCACTCTTTTCTTCGCAGCTGCTTTTGCGCTGGTCTGTTGTTGTGCTTTGGCCATAATTTTTTTAAATAGGTACTCTAAATATTGTCAATCTTTTCAGACCCTGTTCAATCCTCTCCTGCACCTGGTTTCCGGCATTGAACAGTTAAATGGGTGCATATATATAAACAGGCAGTGTTCGCACACTACCTTATTTATTACTTCTTAGGCGCCTTCTTTTTACCTGCAACCGTCTTCCTCTTACCCTTTCTGGTACGAGAGTTGGTTTTGGTTCTTTGACCTCTTACAGGCAATCCTTTACGGTGACGAAGACCACGATAGCAGGCAATGTCCAACAAACGTTTGATAGACATTTGAACCTCAGAACGCAGCTGACCCTCTACTTTGAATTCATTGGTGATGATGTTTCTGATTGCATTCAGCTCATCGTCGTTCCACTGATTCACTTTTTTATCATAGTTGATGTTAGCTTTATCGAGAATGTACTGTGCAGTAGCACGTCCAATTCCGAAGATGTAAGTGAGACCAATCTCACCTCTTTTGTTCTTTGGCAAATCTATACCTGCAATACGAGCCATATATGTTTTTAAGTTTTAGCTTTTGAAATGTTGATTAACCCTGGCGTTGCTTGAATCTGGGATTCTTTTTGTTGATGACATACAACTTTCCTTTGCGACGCACAATCTTGCAGTCTGCACTACGCTTTTTGATGGATGCTCTAACTTTCATATCTCTATTTTTTCCTCCGAAGAGTGTTGTTTACTTGTATCTGAAAATGATTCTGCCCCTCGTCAAATCATACGGACTCATCTCAACTCCTACTTTGTCACCAGGTAAAATTCGGATGTAGTGCATCCTCATTTTTCCTGAAATAGTAGCCAGGATTTCATGCCCATTTTCCAATTTCACTTTGAACATTGCATTGCTCAGTGCTTCTACAATTATTCCGTCCTGCTTGATGAGATCCTGTTTGGCCATAGTTTTTGGGAGCGCAAAGATAAGAAAATCAACGTAATTTGAAAAATAAGTTGACATTATTTAACGCCTGGGAGTCCCCCAAACCAGTCTAAAATTAATTAACTGATTATCAATTGTTTGTAAATATACCCTGAAAGCGCCCCTTTTACATGCCAGGGAACAGTGGCCTGCCGATTTCCCTGAATGGCCATGGGATGGAAATGAGTATCAAAACCAGGGCGACCAAGAAGTATTTGAAGGCCTTTTTGAATTTATCGGCATCGGAAACCGACTTTTTAGACATCCCATATCCGAGGGTTATCAGGGCAATGGCAATAATCATCGTGACAGGATGTTCCATTTGATAAAATCGGAGGGTGGCATCCTTCATCATCGACACCCCTTCTGGTTTTACGAATGTGAACAATCCAAACCGTCCAAGTGTCCACTGATACAATCCCAATAAAAGGGTAATATGTGCTGAGATCATGGTAAACAACCAGATCTTTTTGTCTCCTGCTGAAAATGATTTATTTGACTTCCAACCGTTGTATGATTTCAGGACCGACAATACAAGCAATACCAAAATGACCCAGCGCAACAAATTATGTAAATGCAACAAGCCTGTTTCCATAAACTGATTTTTATTCTTTCAAATGTAAAACAACCTGCTCATATTTGATCAAGCTTTCTGAGTAAATTGCAGCATGCCTCCACTCTCCTTTCAGATCGAAAAAAAGGATCCACATTCAAAAGCCAGGACCGGTGCGATCGTTACAGATCATGGCACGATTCAAACCCCCATCTTCATGCCGGTTGGAACAGCGGGTACTGTCAAAGCTTTGACGCAACAACAACTGCAGGAAAATGTAAAAGCTGACATCATTCTTGGAAACACTTACCATCTCTACTTGCGACCCGGTTTGGAGGTGCTGCAATCAGCTGGCGGCTTGCACAAATTCAACGGATGGGAAAAGCCAATTCTCACTGACAGCGGCGGATATCAGGTTTTTTCTCTTGCATCCAACAGAAAAATCAACGAAGAGGGAGTGGTTTTTCAAAGCCATATCGACGGATCCAAACACCTTTTTACTCCTGAAAAGGCAATGGATATACAAAGGGTGATTGGCGGTGATATCATCATGGCATTCGATGAATGTCCCCCTTACCCCAGTGAATACCGATATGTAAAGAATTCAATGGAACTCACGCACCGCTGGCTGGACCGATGCTTTCATCGCTTCAATGAAACAGAGGGTCTGTATGGATATGATCAAAATTTATTCCCCATCGCACAGGGCGGAACAGAAAAAGACCTCAGAAAAGCCTCCTGCGAATACATAGCATCCAAAAATGCTGTGGGAAATGCAATCGGAGGATTAAGCGTTGGTGAACCCACCAACCTGATATATGAAATGTGCGCATGGTCATGCGAACACCTGCCTGAAAACAAACCCAGGTACTTGATGGGTGTTGGCACACCGCAAGATTTACTGGAATGCATCTCATTGGGCGTAGACATGTTTGATTGTGTGATGCCAACAAGAAATGGAAGAAATGCAATGCTCTTCACTTCAGAGGGAATCATTCATATTGACAACAAAAAATGGGAATTTGATCATTCAGTTATTGATCCGGTGTTGGACAACAATGTTTCAAACTTTTACTCAAAATCTTACTTGAGACATTTGCTCAAAAGCAAAGAGATATTGGGACTCACCATTGCAAGTATCCAAAACCTTGCTTTCTATTTATGGCTTGTCAAAGAAGCAAGAAAACAAATCAATGCAGGCAGTTTTTCTGGCTGGAAAAACAACATTTTACCCATCATCACCAGACGTTTGTAACATAGATTTTGATTACATTCATATAAAGAAACCCAGTAATGAAAATCACTCGCTCTATCCTGCTTCTTCTCACATTTTTTTCTTCACCTGCGATTGCACAAAACAAAGATCTTTTTGAAAAGCAGCTTTTTATATCGGGTGAAGACACCCTCCCTTGCAGAATTCTCACACCAATCCCTTTTGATGCAAGCAAAAAATACCCCCTGCTGATTTTTTTACACGGGGCTGGAGAAAGAGGCAATGACAACGAAGCTCAACTGACATGGGGTGCTGATGTTTTTCTTGACTCACTGAACCGCATAAAGTTTCCAGCAATAGTTATTTTCCCTCAGTGTCCTGCAAACGACAAGTGGTCTGAATACAACAAGAATTCACTCAAAGACAGCACTGGTTATGAATTTTCAGATGCTGCCGCCATCAGAAAACCTCTTAAACTTGTCAGTGACTTCATCGATACATTGTTGCAATCAAACCAGATTGATAAAAAAAGAGTGTACATAGGAGGATTGTCCATGGGTGGCTTCGGAACGTTGGAATTGTTATGGAGAAAACCACAAACATTTGCAGCAGCATTTCCGATCTGCGGTGCAACGAATCCAAACAAATTAAAAGATTACAGAAAAAATCTGCCGATTTGGATTTTTCATGGTGACAAGGACGCTGTCATTCAAGTTGCAAACAGCAGATTGATCTATGGCATCCTCAAAAAAACCAATCCCAACGCAAAATATACCGAGTACGCAGGTGTAAACCATGACAGCTGGAAAAACGCTTTTGCAGAACCCCAACTCCTGAGCTGGTTGTTTGCTCAAAAATTGAGCCCGGGGAAATAATATTACTTGAGATCGACAATCAATCCGAATTGTACATTTCTGCCGGGAGCAGGATTGTAAAATCTGTTTCCAAATGCATTGATGTCAAAGCCAAGAGAATATTTTTCATTGCCGATATTGTCTACCAGCAAAAACAATTCTACGGGTCTGACATGTCCTGACCTCCACCCTATCTTCGATTGCCAGAGCCTGTATGGGTCACTGAAAAAAGTATTTGCATCATTGAGCGGCATCTTCCCAATATAGTTGAACTGTACATTCCAATAAATCTGATTTGTTATGTCCAATGACAAAGTTGAAACAATCACCTTGTCAGCAATCCCTGTCAATCGATTGCCCGCAAAACTTGTTTGATTGTTTTTGTAATTCACAAAACGGAAATCATTCAACGTGATTGCCTGCGACCATTTGATTGATTTGAAAATTTTCTGCCGCGGAATGTTGATCCAATTATACTGATACTCTATTTCGATGCCTTTTTGTTGCACATCTCCTTCATTCACAAAATATTCTGCCCCGTTGCTGTTGACCCTGCGAACAATTGCATCTCTCAAATCAAATTGAAAAAGCGAAGCTTGCATGAACAATTTATTTCTCCATGCATTCATTTTCACACCAACTTCTTTGTTCCATCCATATTCCGCTTGGAGTCCGCTGTAAATACCACCGGCAGACGGCCGTATCTCTGCAATAGTTGGCGATGAGTATCCTTTTGAGATTTGTCCGAACAAAGAAATGTTTTTCAATGGTGCTAACAGAAGTGCGAACCTCGGCAGCAGTTGACGCTTGAAGTCCAACTCCTTCAGACCATTAGAAGGGAGTCCACTGGTTCTTTCAATAGCATAAAAAAAACGATTGATGCTTACACCTGACTGAATCTGCAAAAATTCCAATGGCTGCAGATTCAATTGTGTAAAAGCAAATTGCTGTCTGGCAACGAGCTCGTCTGTAACCTTGTTTGCGTCGGGAGCACCTTTGTTGTTTCCGCTGCTGTCAATCGCATATTCTCCCTTTTGTATCTCAAAACCACTTACCCATTGCAGTGGAAATGGCAAATCATCTTCATACACAATCTTGGAGCGAAGTCCCAAGTTGTACTCTCTCCTTTTTTCATAATTGGTAATAAAAGGATTTCTGAACTGAGTGAGTCCGTTTGTCACAGAACTCACGGTCTTCCATTTTGAACTGATCTGATAGGTATTGGCGAACCCTATAAATGCGGTTTTATTGTAAATAGCAGTTTTCTGATCAACAACAGAGGGCAACGTTGCTGTGGCTGGTCTGGATTGTTTGGGATTGGCGTTGAACTGCGCAAGGGTGAGACCGCCGGGTGTTTGATAAAAAAGATCGGCATAAAACAGGATCAGGTCTGTTGAAACCTTTTCATTGCTCTTGATGCGCATGTTCAGCTGAATATTGTCTTTGCGCATCTTGCTCTGTGTTCTGTATCCATTGGATTGATAATGCCCCTGCAGGAGATTGAGCTGGATGCCTTTTGATTGATGCTGGTATTGGAGTGACTGCTGAAGGGTGCCAAAACTTCCACCCAACAAGCGCAATTTCAGGTCATTGCTGTCTTTCGGTTTGCCAAATCCGTTGAGCAAAACAGCCCCACCCGTTCCTGCTCCATATAAACTTCCAGATGGACCCTTGATCAATTCGATTCCGTTTACACTGTGTATATCCAACAGATTCAGATACGTGTTCCCTCCTGCATCGGTAAGGATAAAATCGTCGTAATACACTTTTACATTTCTGATGCCGAATGGTGATCTCAACAAACTGCCCCGGATGGATAGGCGATAACTTCCCGGTGACCGCTCCTCCATCCTGACGCCACTGGCAGTATTGAGCGCGGGCAGCATGGAAAATGCAGAAGTTGCATTCAATGATTGTTTACCAATTATTGCAATCGAAGCAGGTGTAGTGAGAAGAGACTTATTGGACTCAAAGCCCTTGACCACCACTGCATCCAATAAAGCAGTATCAACTTTTTCCTGCGAGACGATCTTGAGAGATAAGAGGATTGAAAAGACGAGTAATATTCTTTTCAGTGGTATCATCTACTTTTGAATGTACATCACTTCTTTGATCAACTTGACAGTTCTTGCAACATCGGGAAGGTATGCAGCAACAAGATTGGGCGCATAGTGCATAGGCGCATCTGCGGCTGTTATTCTTCTGATGGGAGCATCCAAATAATCAAAGCCTTCTTTTTGAATCCTGTATGTAATTTCAGATGATACAGAAGCGAATGGCCACTGTTCTTCCACGATAACGAGTCGATTTGTTTTTTTGACACTTTCCAAGATGGTCATCCAATCAAGTGGACGTATGGTTCTCAAATCAATTACTTCCGCGCTGATGCCTTCTTTTTCAAGCTCCTCTGCAGCACCCAATGCCACCTTCATCATTTTGTTGAATGATACAATGGTAACATCCCTTCCTGCTCTTTTGATATCCGCTTTGCCTATTGGAATAAGGTATTCTTCTTCAGGTACTTCCCCTTTGTCGCCATACATCACTTCACTTTCCATGAAAATAACCGGATCATCATCACGAATGGCACTTTTCAATAAACCTTTTGCGTCATATGGATTTGAAACGGAAATGACTTTCAATCCAGGTATATTGGCATATAAACTCTCAAATGCTGTTGAGTGCTGTGCGCCTAATTGTCCGGCTGATCCATTGGGACCACGAAATACAATTGGACATCCTACCTGTCCGCCACTCATGGCGAGCATTTTGGATGCAGTATTTAAAATTTGATCGAGGGGCAGTACGGCAAAGTTCCATGTCATGAATTCAACAATCGGTCTGAGTCCGTTTTGGGCAGCTCCTACTGCGACAGCGGTGAATCCCAACTCAGCAATGGGGGTATCGATCACACGCTTGGGACCAAATTCATCCAACATGCCCTGACTAACCTTGTATGCACCATTGTACTCAGCTACTTCTTCACCAAGAATGAAAACCTTGTCATCCCTTCTCATTTCCTCTTGCATGGCTTCCCTGAGTGCTTCACGAAACGCAATGATTCTTGACATAAAGTACTGTTTAAAAGAGTTGCAAAAATATTGCAGAATGAGGACATCTGCAAATTTGTGGACCTGATCTCCTACAACAGCTATTTTTGGTACAAAATCGCTGCTGAATGGGGCTGCAATAAGATTTCGCTGTTAACGGTTGAACCGGTTGCAGAGATCTGATTGTTCAATACAAAAGCCGACCAGCTCCCCGCTGGAATCGATGTATTTTGTGCTTTGTTGTTCCCGTTGAACAATACAAAAATCTTGCTCCATTCATCACCTGCAGCTTTCCCATTGATCTGATAGCCAATAAGTCCGTTTTCCGCCTGTTTAAAATCAATCAATGAGGCAACTTCCTTTTGAGTTGTTAACCTGAATGCAGGATGATCTTTGCGCATAGCAATGAGCGCACGGACGTACTGGAATACATCAGAGTTATCAGCCTTGTCAAACCAATTGATCTTATTGATTTCATCAGATGAATTGAATGAGTTCTCCACTCCTTTTTTTGATCGTAAAAATTCTGTTCCTGCATGCAAGAATGGCACACCCTGAGAAGTGAGCACGATGGTCAATGCGAGCTTGTGCATTTCTTTTCTTGCAAGCACAGTATCATTTGCATTTGAAATCGCCCATTTATCCCAGAGAATATTGTTGTCGTGGCAATCCACATAACTGATGACCTGTGATGGATTTTTGGCATATGGCGCTTTTGAATAGTTCACCTTTGCATAATCAACCTGCGGATGTTGACAAGCAGCGGTGATTCCAAATTTGATGGATTCCTCCATGCCTGCCTTCCCGCTTGCGAATCCACGGTCCAATGGCTCAAACACACTTCCCTTGATGGCGTCGCGCAAATCATCACTGAATACGGCGATGTTGGACAACTGGTATGCATTTTTTTTCAATGCCCTTTGTGAATCAGGCAAAGGTGACGAGCCGGCAGTCCAGCCTTCGCCGTACAATAATATATCCGGCTTGATGGTCCTCAGCTCATTGGATATCAAGTTCATGGTTTCGATGTCATGAATGCCCATCAAATCGAATCTGAATCCATCGATATGATATTCCTTTACCCAATACTTGAGTGATTCCAAGATGAATTTTCGCATCATTGGTCTTTCACTAGCCGTTTCATTTCCACAGGCAGATGCATTGGAAAAAGACCCATCTTCTTTTTGTCTGTAATAATAACCGGGAACCAGTTGATTGAAGTAGGAGTTTTCAGTAAGCATGGTATGGTTGTATACCACATCCATGACTACACGGATCTTTTTTTGATGAAGTGCCTTCACCATTTCCTTGAACTCTCTGATGCGTGTAACGCCGTCTTCCGGGTTGCTTGCATATGAGCCTTCGGGTGTATTGTAATTCAGCGGATCATACCCCCAATTGTATTGATTGCTGTCCTTTGCGCTTTCATCAATGCTGTAAAAATCGTATACGGGCAGCAGATGCACATGGGTAACGCCCAACTCTTGCAAATGATCCAATCCAGTTTGAACCCCTGCAATATTCATGGATGCTGCCTCTGTGAGTCCAAGGTATTTGCCTCTGGCCTGCACGCCGCATTGTTTGTCGATTGTAAAATCACGGACATGCATTTCATATATTACCGCATCCGTTGGGAGTCCGCCTATCTGACTCGAAAGATTTTTCCGATTGCTGAAAACAGGCGATCGATCCAGCTCCCAATCGCGTGGACTGGTTGTCTTCAAATCTATGACAACAGCCCTCCTGCCATTGGTTCCTACTGCCTTTGCATAAGGATCCGGAACCTCGTTCAACCATTTTCCGTGGGAGTAAATTTTAAAAACATAGTACACACCTTTCAGGTTTCTTGCAATGGTTTTGGTCCAGGTACCCTGAACGCCTTTCTGCATTTCAAGGGTTTCAATGGGCGTTCCGCCCAATGCATTTTTGTAGAGGACGAGTACCGCTTTTTCTGCAGTGGGACTCCATATTTTAAATGTTGAAGCTGCTGATGTATAGGTCAAGCCCAAATCATTCCCTTGATATACAGGATATTTTTCCGGATTGAAAAACTGGCTGAAACCAAAAAAACTGTGGATCATGATAAAAAGGGTGATAACAATTTTTTGCATGTGAAAGGAATTGTATTGCAAACTAATGAATTTCGGGAGCAAGCGACCAATGTGCCGGTGATCTCCACAAGCCCGAGAGCAACAATTCGCGCATGAAGAAAAACTCCTTGGGAAGCCTGTCGAACATTCTGGAAAAAAGTTCCTCATGAGCAAGGATCTCTGTTTTCCATGCCTCCCTGTCAACTTCCATCACCTTGTCATATTGTTCCGGTGTAAACTTCAATATACCCCAATCTATGTCTTCATATTTTGGCATCCATCCAATGGGACTTTCTATGGCAGAAACCTCGCCGTTGACTCTTTCGACGATCCATTTCAACATACGCATGTTGTCGCCAAATCCAGGCCAGGTAAAATTTCCCTGCTCATCTTTACGGAACCAGTTGACGCCAAAAATTCTCGGTGGATTGGGAAGATTTCTTCCAAACTGCAACCAATGGTTAAAATAATCCGCCATGTGGTAACCGCAAAACGGCAACATCGCAAAGGGATCCCTTCTAACCTTTCCAATCTCACCAAATGCAGCTGCCGTAGTCTCAGATCCCATGGTTGCGGCCATGTATACACCATAATTCCAATTAAAAGCTTGATAAAGCAAAGGAATGGTGGTGCTTCTTCTTCCGCCAAAAATGAACGCACTGATGGGAACTCCGTTTGGATGCTCCCATGCCGGATCAATACTCGGGCATTGATGTGCGGGGGCTGTAAAACGTGCATTCGGGTGGGCAACAGGCTGACCGCTGGATGGATCATGCAATTCCCCTTTCCAATTTTTGATCCCCTTGGGTGCCTCTTTGGTCAATCCCTCCCACCAAACATCCCCGTCTGGTGTTATACCAACGTTGGTGAAGATGCTGTTTTTGGAGAGTGCTGCCATTGCATTCGGATTGGTTTTTGCATTGGTACCGGGTGCTACTCCGAAGTATCCGTATTCAGGATTGATGGCATACAATCTCCCGTCTTTGCCCGGTTTGATCCATGCAATATCATCTCCCACTGTTGTGACTTTCCAACCTTTCATATCATCCGGTGGAATCAGCATAGCGAAATTTGTTTTTCCGCATGCACTCGGAAACGCAGCTGCCACATAGGTTTTGCGTCCATGTGGATCTTCAACACCCAAAATCAGCATGTGTTCTGCCAACCAACCTTCTTCCTTGCCCATCACAGATGCAATGCGCAGCGCAAAACATTTTTTTCCCAACAATGCATTTCCTCCATAACCTGAACCGTATGAAACAATTGATCGGTCTTCTGGATAATGAACAATGTATTTGACAGTAGGATTGCATGGCCAAGGAACGTCTTTTTGTCCGGGTTGCAATGGTGCACCGAGGGAATGCAAGCATTTGATGTATTCTCCTTCTTCACCAATCAGGTTCAGTACTTTTGTTCCGACTCTTGTCATGATATGCATGTTGACCACAACATAGGGCGAGTCTGTAACCTGTATTGCCATTTTTGAAAGCGGTGACCCCAATGGTCCCATGCAAAAAGGAATCACATACATGGTTCTGCCTTGCATAGAGCCCTTGAAAAGCGCTTTCATTTTGGCTTTCATTTCTTTGGGATCGACCCAGTTGTTCGTAGGACCCGCATCTTCTTTTCTTCTGCTGCAAATGAATGTTTTGTCTTCGACCCTTGCCACATCACTCGGATCAGAATTGCAAGCAAAGGAATTGGGCCATTTTTCCTGGTTGAGTTTTGTGAAAGTGCCCTTCTGCACCAACAAGTCGCACATGTTGTTGTATTCTTCTGTTGAGCCGTCGCACCAGTGGATGTTATCCGGCGCGCATACTTCAGCCATTTCCCGGACAAAATTGACCAGGTCTTGATTTTTCAGGTCCTTGGGTTGATTTGTTTTCATGAGGGTAAAATTTCTACTGTAAAATTACTTGAAATGCAGATCAGACCTTCTGTATTTCTACACTGTAAATCAACAATCTGTGCAAAAAAATTCATTAACTTGGGTTCTCGAATCAGCTGCCAATGAAATTCAAATCCATTCAATCCCTCCAAACAAAGAAAGTATATTTTTTATCCGCTTTATTATTGGCATTGCTTTGTGCATTTGGATTCTTTGTGATGAGAGAACAAGCTGTCGAGGAAGCCATTCCCGATACAGTGGATTTCAATTTTCATGTAAGACCCATTCTCTCAGACAGGTGTTTCAAGTGTCATGGACCTGACGCAAACAAAAGAGAAGCCAATCTGCGTTTGGATACAGAAGAAGGGGCATTTGCCGCGCTCAAGGATGATCCATCACATCATGTGATTGTTCCCGGCGATCCATTGTCATCTGCATTATACACCAGAATTGTTTCCACAGATACATCTGAAATGATGCCACCTCCCTCTGCCAATCTTGCTTTGAGCAAGAGAGAGATTGCCATCTTGAAAAAATGGATTCAACAGGGAGCCAAGTACAAGAAACATTGGGCATTTATTGCTCCCGTAAAATCTACTGTGCCTGAAGTAGACGATGATTACCATCCGCGCAACGAAATAGATCATTTTATTTTCAACAAGCTGGAAGAAGTTGGTTTGGACCCCAATGAAGAGGCTGAGAAAGAGGCTTTGCTCAAAAGAGTGAGCATGGACATCACGGGATTGCCTCCCACCACCGAAATGCAAGAAAAATATTTACGTGATCAATCACCCAATGCCTATGAAAAAATCGTTGATGAACTGCTTTCAAGCAAACACTACGGTGAAAAAATGGCCATCCCTTGGATGGATCTGGCCAGGTATGCCGACAGCCACGGATACCAAGATGATGGGTACAGAACCATGTGGCCTTGGAGAGATTGGGTGATCCATGCTTTCAACCAAAACTATCCTTACTCAAAATTTATCACATGGCAATTGGCAGGTGACCTCTTGCCCAATCCTTCAAAAGAAATGCTGTTGGCCACTGGGTTTAACAGAAACCATAAAATTACGCAGGAAGGTGGCGTAATTGACGAGGAATACAGAATTGAATATGTAACAGATAGAACCAACACTTTTGGAAAAGCATTCATGTCCATTACACTCGAATGCGCCAAATGCCACGACCATAAGTACGATCCAGTATCGCAAAAAGATTATTACAGCATGTTCGCTTTTTTCAATCAGGTGCCTGAAAAAGGTTTGGTTGGAGATATTCAACTCGCATCACCCGGCGATCCCCCCAACATGAAGATCACTACAGAAGATGTAAAAACCGTGATGAACTTTATCAACAAAAAAGATACATCTCCGGTGGTGGTAATGGTTATGAAGGACAGCATGGGTATTCGTCCAACGCAGCTGTTGCGCAGGGGCAATTATGATCAGCCGGCGGATACAGTCGACATGAACACACCGGCAAGCATACTGGGCTTCAATACTGCCAAGTATGAAAAAAACAGATTGGGACTGGCAAAGTGGATGATTGACCCGAAGAACCCGCTTACCGCACGTGTTTTTGTAAACAGAATATGGAATGAATTTTTCGGAAGAGGTTTGGTAAAAACCGTTGGTGATTTTGGCATGCAAGGGGAACTGCCCAGCCATCCTGAGCTGCTTGACTGGTTGTCGGTTGACTTCATGGAGAAGGGATGGGATATCAAGCGTTTGGTGAAAATGATTGTTACGTCAACCACATACAGACAAAGCACCAAACGATCGACAGATAAACTTCAAAGAGATCCGGAAAACAAATACCTGAGTTATTATCCCAGATTGAGACTCAGTGCCGAGCTTCAGAGAGATTTGATCCTTTCCGCTGCAGGAATTTTGAACAAAGAGATAGGTGGACCAAGTGTGAAACCCTATCAACCCAAAGGTGTGTGGGAATCAACTACCTCAGGCCGTGGTGAACTTGCCAGATACGTGCAGGACAAAGGAGATAAACTTTACAGGAGAGGTTTGTACAATTTCATCAAAAGAACGGCTCCCCCACCAGCTCTGCTGATCATGGATGCCAGCACAAGAGACCAATGCGAAGTGACAAGATCCAGAACCAACACACCGCTGCAAGCCCTGGTATTGATGAATGACCCACAAGTCCTTGAAGCCGCGAGAGTATTGGCACAAAATACTGCCAACCTGCATTTGTCTGAAAAAGAAAAATTGAAAAAACTGTTTCAGCTGATTCTATGCAGAAAACCCAACGACAAAGAAATGGAAATGCTTCAGCAGTATTTTACCCAGGAAAAAAATAAATTCAACCAAAACAAAATAAAAGCAGCATCATTTATCAAAGCGGGTGAATATGCACAGATCAAGACAAAAGATTTGGGAGAAACAGCAGCCCTGATGCAAGTCAATCAACTTTTATTCAACCTTGACGAAACAACTGTAAAATGAAAATGGAACAGCAAGAAAAGGAATTCAGGTTAAATGTCACAAGAAGACATTTTTTAACCAAAGCAGGATTGGGACTGGGCGGTGCTGCATTGGGCGGACTCCTCTTCAAAGATCAATTCATAGGCGGAGATTCGCAGGCTGCCATGCAACTGGGTGTTGCACAGTTTGCACCAAAAGCAAAGCGAATCATTTATCTTTTTCAAAATGGAGCTCCCTCTCAATTGGAAACCTTTGATTACAAGCCATTGTTAAATAAAATGCATGGTGAGGAACTCCCGGCTTCCATCAGAATGGGACAACGACTGACGGGCATGACTTCCAACCAGGAAAAATTCCCACTCGTCGGATCCACATTCAATTTTGCACAACATGGCCAATCGGGTGCATGGGTTTCAGAATTGTTCCCGCACATGGCATCCATTGTTGATGATCTTTGCTTTATCAAAACAATGCATACTGAAGCCATCAACCATGATCCTGCACTGACTTTTTTCCAAACAGGAGCACAACAGGGTAACAGACCCAGCATGGGTGCGTGGATGAGCTATGGATTGGGAAGTGAAAATTCTAACCTACCCTCCTATTGTGTTTTGCTTTCCAGAGGAAGAGGAAACGGACAAGGTGTTTATTCGAAATTGTGGACCAATGGATTTCTGGACAGTGTTCACCAGGGTGTTGTCTTTAGCAGCGGTGAAGATCCGGTTTTGTATCTCAACAATCCCGAAGGGCATGATAAGCAAAACAGAAGAGACATGCTGGACATGTTGGCAAAATTCAATGCAGCATCTTTCGACAACATAGGCGACCCTGAAATCAAAACAAGAATACAGCAATATGAAATGTCATATCGCATGCAAAGTGCTGTTCCTGAATTGACCGACTTTAGCAAGGAATCCAACAGCACCATAAAACTTTATGGACCCGATTGTCTCGTTCCGGGCACCTATGCTGCAAACTGTTTGCTGGCAAGAAAATTATCAGAGTCAGGCGTGCGCTTTGTTCAACTGTATCACCAAGGATGGGATACACATGGCAACTTGGAGGGTGACATGCGCATGCAGGCAGAGGATGTGGACCGTGCCAGTGCCGGTTTGATCAAAGACCTGAAGCAAAGAGGATTGTTGGATGAAACGCTGGTCATCTGGGGCGGTGAATTTGGAAGAACCAATTATTGTCAGGGTACGTTGACAAAAGACAGTTATGGAAGAGATCATCATCCAAAGTGTTTTTCATTGTGGATGGCAGGCGGTGGAACAAAACCGGGAACCGTTTACGGAGAAACCGACGAATTTGGGTACAATATTGTGAAAGACCCGGTGAGTGTACATGATTTTCATGCAACGGTGCTGCACCTCATGGGCATCAACCATGAGCAGTTGACATATAAACATCTAGGTAGAAGATACCGTCTGACAGATATTGCAGGAGAAGTTGTTCAAGGAGTGATTGCATGATGAAACAGAATCAGCTACACATTCAAATCATAGGTTCATTGCTGATGCTCTTGCAGGCATTGATGCTCGTGTTATGCTTTGTTTCACTGAATGACATCCCTTTGTGGCTGAAACAGGTTGGTCACCTGCATCCAGTGCTGCTTCACCTTCCCATTGCATTCATTTGTCTGCTGCTGCCCTTGTCATTCATATTCAAAAAAGGAAATGATCAAGCGCAATTGCTCATCTCCTATTTTCTTCATTACACTGCCCTGTTTGCAACCATCACGGCATTGTTAGGACTCCTATCAGCATCTTCCAATGAATATGATCCAGAAGTATTACTGAAGCATAAATGGCTGAGCATCTCCACTGCCATGCTCTCACATCTTTTGATTTATTTACATCCCATCAGTCTACTTAAAAGAAATATATGGATTGCAGCTGTTACTGCAACGATCGCAGTGATGATTGTTGGAAGTCACTTTGGTGGCAGTCTTACACATGGCGAGGATTACCTGAATTTCGATAAAGAGGAAATCAGTACAAAAGCATTCAAGCCATTGAGCGATTCAACACGTATTTATCAGGATCTTGTTCAAACGGTGCTCATAAACAAATGTTTGGAATGTCACAACGAGCAAAAAATGAAAGGTGGGCTCAATTTGAGCACATTTGTTTCCTTTCAGAGAGGAGGTAAAACCGGAGCTGCGTTTACTGTTGGCGATCCCGATCAAAGTCTTTTTATCCAACGGGCACTCCTGAACATGGATGACAATAAACACATGCCCCCCAAAGGCAAGATGCAATTGACCCAGGAAGAACTCTTCCTGTTCAGGGAATGGACAAAAAGAAATGCTGATACCCTAATGCGATTGCACCACATTGACATAAAGGATACATTGCGTGCGATTCTTGCATCAATTGTGGAGATAAAGTCAATTGCAAACACTGCTAAAATTTATTCTTTCTCAAAAGCATCTGATGAAAAAATTCAATCATTGAATTCTCCTTTTCGAAGAATCATGCCTGTTGATGTACATTCCCCTGCCCTGGTTGTAAAATTTTATCTGAAAGAAAAATTTTCCATCCAGTTGTTGGAAGAATGCGCACCTATTGCCAAACAGGTAATCGAAATCAATTTGTCGTCCATGCCTGCTGATGATGCTGTTTTCAAACACCTGCCTATGTTTGAAAACCTGGAAAAATTGAATTTAAATGGAACCACGATCAGTGGAAAACAACTTTCTTCACTGAAATCCAATAAACATCTATCATCCATCAAACTTGCCAATACTGCTGTCCATGGAAAGGATGTTGAAACACTGGGAACCCTTCCATCGATACAATCGGTTTACCTGTGGAACAGTAAAGTAAGTGATAAAGAAGTCGCTGCACTTCGACAAAAATATAGCAGCGTACAATGGGATATTGGCTACGTACCTGATGAAAATGAATTACTAAAGTTGACACCACCATCCACTGCGAATGCAGAAAAGATGATTCTCGATCCGGGTGAACTAGTTCAACTGAAACATCCGCTTCCGGGTGCACAAATAAAATATACCACAGATGGATCCATGCCAGATTCTTCCAATGGAATGATCTATTCAAAACCTTTCAGCATCAGTGGACTCACACAAATCAATGCCATAGCCGTATCAGATGGATGGATGTCTAGCAACGCATCCAATTTTACTTACTTCCTCAAAGGAGCTAAGGCAGATTCAGCTGTTCTGCTTCATCGTCCAGCCGACAGATACAAGGCGAACGGATCTGTTGCGCTGATTGATTTCAACAAGGGAACACCGACAAATTTGAATTTGAACTGGCTGGGATTCAGGGATGAGACCATGAAGGCAGGATTTTATTTTAGTAAGCCAACGCCCATCCATCAAGCCGTATTGAGCATAGCAGACAACACCGGATCATATGTATTTCCACCTGAAAAAATCATCATCAAAGGTGGCAGCAGCAAATCAAACATAAAAGTAATTGGCACCATCAGTCCCATTCAACCCAAAACACAGAGGAGCTCCGGTATCATACCGATACAAGTCCAACTCACACCTGGAACATATCCTTACATCGAAGTAGAGGCCATCAATGTACAAAGACTGCCTCCATGGCACCCTGGCAAGAAAGAAAAAGGATGGGTGTTTGTAGATGAGGTCTTTTTCTATTAATTTCACGGGTTCATAGATTTTTTTTGATCTCCCAGCAAACCATACAGGAAATCCAAAGCCGGATTGACATCATGGATGTCGTTGGCAACTTCGTAAAACTGAAAAGACGGGGTACCAACTACCTCGGACTATGCCCTTTTCACAATGAAAAAACGCCCTCATTTACCGTCTCTCCCTCAAAAGAAATTTACAAATGCTTTGGCTGCGGAAAAAGCGGGAATGCCATTGGATTTGTCATGGATCATGAAAAATTCACTTATCCTGAGGCGCTCAAATGGCTGGCAAACCGATACAATGTAGAAATTGAAGAAACTGAAAGCAGTCCAGAATACAAAGAACAGCAACAGGTAGCTGACAGTCTACATATCATCAATCAGTTTGCTGCAAGATATTTCTCCAAGCAATTGTTGGAAACTGAAGAGGGCCAATTGAATGCACTTGAATACCTTAAAGAAAGAGGCTTCAATGATGCAACCATAGAAAAGTTTCAAATTGGATATTGCCCAGATGCTGGAGATGCATTCACCAAAGAAGCCATCAAGCAACAGTACAGCAGTGAGTTATTGAAGAAGAGCGGACTGTCTGCAGAGCGAAACGGACAATTGGTAGACAATTACCGTGGAAGAATCATTTTCCCTATTCACAATCAAAGCGGAAAAATCATTGGTTTTGGAGCAAGGGTAATTGGAAGCAGCGATCGCGGTCCCAAATACATCAACACACCAGAGAACGAGCTGTATGTTAAAAGCAAAATTCTTTATGGGTCCTATTTTGCAAGACACCCCATTGACAAAGCAGACGAATGTTTTTTGGTGGAAGGATATACTGATGTTACTGCGATGCATCAGGCTGGCGTTGAAAATGTGGTTGCTTCGGGTGGTACATCCCTCACATCGGATCAATTGAGGCTAATCAGGAAGTATACCAACAACCTAACCATCATTTACGACGGTGACAATGCGGGCATCAAGGCTGCACTGAGGGGATTGGATCTGGCCATTGAAGAAGGCTTGAATGTTCAATTGGTATTGGTGCCTGACAAGGAAGACCCTGACAGTTATGTAAAAAAAGTGGGGGCTGATGCATTCAGGACTTTCGTAAAAGAGCATAAAAAAGATTTCATTCTCTTTCAACTGGATATCTCCCTGCAGGATGCAGGTTCTGATAGCAATAAGAAAGCAGCAGTGGTCAATCAAATTGCAGAATCCATCTCTAAATTGAACCGTGCAGAGGATTTCACCAGGCAGCAGGATTATATCAAGCGTTGCTCGCACTTGTTGAAAATTGATGAACAGGGACTCACAGCGCTGGTCCAAAAATTCAGCAGAGAAAAAATAGGCAAAGAAGAAAAGAAGCTTCAACGAGAGGAAATTGCCCAGGAACAAAGCATCTCAGATGAACAACAGGAAGCGGTCATTGATCTGTTGTTCAAGGATGAAATGAATGAGCAGGCTGTGTTGAGATCATTGATTGAATTTGGATCTAAAACATGGAATGAGGAAATGACTGTTGCTGCCTATATTTTCGATGAAATAGAAAAAGATGGACTGGAAGAATTGTTTGACAATAAATTACTGCTCAAATTGCTGCAGCATTACAAGCATATTTACCAGGAGGGACAATCACCTACCGAAAAACATTTTTTGTATCATACAGACCCCTCCATCAATCAAATAGCTGTATCCCTCCTAACAGAGAAACACAGCATCAGTCCCAACTGGGATAAATTTTACAAAGGAGAAATACTTGGGAGAGAAGATAAATACAAGGAAGAAGTTGTTTCCTGCATGACCTATCTCAAACTCAAAAAAATCAAAAGACTCATACTAGAAAATCAGAGGGACCTCGAAAGCAATCCAGCCGAAGACGATATGATCATTCTTTTGCAGACACATCGCCATTTGAAGGAGCTCGAGATGGATCTGATGAAAAACATTGGGACTGTCATCTTCAAATAACCGACATCAGACAGGATCAACATTGATTTGCACATATACTGATTTTAGTGAAGACTCGCTTTGCAACATCAAAATGCTTTGCTGAATCATCATCCTTGCCTGAGCATTTTGTTCGCTGCTTCTGGGCAGTTTCAGGAGGATCTCATAAATATATTTGTTTCGAACCCGATTGATGACAGGCTCTGCAGGGCCAATCAAATAATCGCCAAACGTTGAGGACAACCGATTGGCTATAAAAGATGCCGCATTCTGTGCTTTTGTTTTATCTGTATGCTTGAAAAATATCTGAACCAGTCGCGTGAATGGCGGGTAATGAAATAATTTTCTCGAAGCATATTCCTTTTCAAACATGGATGCATAATCATGTGCAACAACCCATTCAAGTACTGGATGTGCGAGCTGTGTACCCTGGATGATCACCCTTCCCTTTTCCTGTCTCCGACCTGCTCTTCCACTGACTTGCTCCATCAATTGATAGGCTCTCTCATTGACCCTGAAATCAGTGAACGAGAGCAATCCGTCAGCATCCAGAATACCGACCAACATAACATTTTCAAAATCCAATCCTTTCACAACCATTTGGGTACCTACCAAAATATCCATGCGTCGCTGTTCAAAATTTCTGATGAGGTCTTCATGTGCAGCCTTTCCTTTGACAGTATCCACATCCATTCTGGCAATGGTATGATTGGGAAACATTTCCTGCAAATGTTCTTCTACTTTTTCGGTTCCAAAATTCTTTTCAATCCAGTTATTGGAGCCGCAAGCAATGCATGTATTGAAAACCGGGTAACTGGTTCCACAATAGTGACACTGAAGCTTGTGTTGCAACTTGTGATAAGTAAGGGTAACATCACAATGATCACAATGCGGTATATTTCCACAGGTACCGCAAATTTTATAAGGTGTATATCCCCTTCTGTTTTGAAAAAGAATGACCTGCTTTTGTTGATTCAAAGTATCCTCCATCGCATTTCTGAGGGTCTCTGAAATGATTTTTCTGACCACTTTATTTCCTTCAAGTGCACGTAAATCAGCCAATTCAATAGAAGGCATTTCAACACCTCCATATCGTTCAAAAAGCTCTACCAATCCGTATTTACCCTGGATAGCCTGTGCATACGATTCAATGCTTGGGGTTGCACTACCCAATACAACTTGGGCATTGCATTGTTTTGCATAATAGAGGGCTGCATCCCTAGCATTGTACCTGGGAGATGGATCTTGCTGCTTGAATGAGGCATCCTGCTCTTCATCGATGATGACCAAAGAAAGATTGGAAAATGGCAAAAACAGAGAAGACCTAGCCCCAAGTACAATCCTGATCTCCCCTTTTTTCACTCTGTTCCATAATTCCACTCTCTCATTGGGATTAAATTTTGAATGATAGATGGCTATGTACCCTCCAAAATGTTTTTCCAGCCTCCGAATGATTTGCGCTGTAAGGGCAATTTCAGGGAGCAGATAGAGCACTTGTTTTCCCATTTTGATTTGCTCTTCAATCAACTTGATATAAAGCAATGTTTTACCGCTGGATGTAACCCCATGCAGGAGACAAATATTTTTTTCATTCAAATGCGACTTGACCTCATTCAACGCGTTCAACTGATTGGGGGTGAGCTCAAAATCAATCATCACCTCTTTCTCTTTTAGATGGATGCGATCGACATTTTCTTTGGTAACGAGTAAAATGGATTTGTCTAGCAGTCCTTTTAGTTGTGCACTGCTCGCGCCTGATTTTTTGAGCAAATCAGCTTGTCTGACCACTCCATCTTTTTTGAGCAAATGAATGTATGCCAATAAAAGTTCCAGCTGTTTCGGTGCCTTGGTTGTCCATTGGTTCAACAAATTGGCAAGCGCTTCTTCACTTTGATAATTTGGATGAAGCCTGATGAAATTTTCTTTTTTTACAGTATACTTTTCCTTGAGTGATTCCCACGCAAAGCAAACACGTTTTTCAAGAAGACTCTTTACAACGGGATACACATGTGTGATATCCAATATCTCCTGCACTTCATCCAGTTTCAATTCTTTTTTCAGTAGCAGTCCCTCTGCAACCAGGTATTCTTTATCGTCCAAATCTGTAAAGTCCTCCCCGTATTCATCATTCCAAATCAATATGGTCTCGCTGCTCAGTTTCAGGTGTGTAGGCAAAGCAGCCGCCATCACTTCACCTTCAGAACACATATAATAATGTGCAATCCAGGTCCACAGTTTCAACTGTTCCTCATACACAATTGGCTCAGGATCGAGTATCTGAAGGATTGGCTTCGGCTCGAAACCTTTTGGAGCGTTCTCAGTGATAGATTTAACAACTCCTGCGTACCGCTTTTTCTTTCCAAAACTCACTTCCACCCGAACGCCCGGAATGGTCATTGATTCCATCGATGGTGGAACATGATAGGTATACGTTTTTGGAATGGGGATTGGTATGATGACTTCCGCGTACAAGTTGGATTATGATTGATAATATTTTTGATGGATCCAAGTTGCTTTATACTGCATGAGTTTCTCACTCATTTTATTTTCAGCAATTTTTTTCAACGCCTTGTAATCTGCATCAGGATAATGGGCCGGATCGATGGGATCTAGATAGACAGTGCGCGATTTCCCAGGAGTGAGTGTAAAAAAATGACGGTAATGCATGCGATCAAATGCATCCAAGTATATCATCGGTTGAAGGGGTTTACCGGTTTCAACAGCGAGTTTGAAAGCTCCGTCATACATTTCTTTGAGAGGACCATCTGCCATGTTGAAAGTCCCCTCCGGAAAAACCAATATAGATATTCCTTTGGCAAGCACCTTGCGCAAATCATCCAGGCTGCGGGCTCTGTCTTCTGCACTGGAACGATCTACCGTTACCACACAAAATTTATAAATAAACCCAAAAATCGGGATTTTCAGCAGTTCCGCTTTCCCTATCGGTCTGAAATGATGTTTGACCGAGAGAATGGTGATAACAGCATCCACATAAGCAATATGGTTGGCAATGAAAATATACTGTTGATCCGGATCGGGAGTAGATTCATATATAAATTCTTGACGGATACCAATGAGCTTGAACCACCCCCCACCAAAAAACCTGAACAAGTCATACATGATGTTTCCACCCCTGATCCTTCCAAGCGGAAAACAGATCAAAACACAGGGAAAAAAAATCAGGATCATCAAAATGAAAAGTGAGTAGGCATAGAGGCAATACAGCAACTGAAAGGGAAAAAGAAGGTACTTCACTCGTCAATAGATTATGTTCAAATATACACCTTAGGCGTTGTATCTTTGCAGCCTTGTGGAAACAGCCAAAACCATCGCACTGCATACCCTCGGATGCAAATTGAATTTCTCTGAAACGTCTACCCTTGGACGTTTGATGGAGCAGGAAGGATTTGTAAAAAAGGAATTTGAGGATGAGGCTGACATCTATGTTATCAACACCTGTTCAGTAACAGAGAATGCCGATAAAGAATGCCGTCAACTGGTAAGGAGAATACAACGCAAAAATAACAAGGCAGTCGTTGTGGTTACGGGATGTTATGCACAACTCAAACCTGAAGAAATTGCAAAAATTCCTGGGGTGGATTTGGTGCTGGGTGCTGCTGAAAAATTCAATTTGCCCAAACATCTGAAGGATTTCACAAAAGGTGACGACACAAAAATATGCAGCTGCGACATCGAAGATGTTCATCAATTCCATGGATCTTTTTCACTTACCGACAGAACAAGAACTTTCCTGAAAGTACAGGATGGATGCGATTACAATTGTTCCTTTTGCACCATTCCCATGGCCAGAGGCAAAAGCAGAAGCAATCAGATTGAAAAAGTTTTACAGGATGCAAACAAGCTGGCAGCGCAGGGTGTAAAAGAAATCGTATTGACAGGAGTGAATTTGGGTGACTTTGGAATCATCGATGGCAATAGGACAACTGATTTTCACAGCCTCTGCAAGGCACTTGACGAAGTTGAAGGAATCCATCGTTACAGAATTTCTTCCATTGAGCCCAATTTGTTGACCGATGATTTGATTGAATGGGTCTTTACCAGCAAAAAATTCATGCCTCATTTTCATATCCCCCTGCAAAGTGGCAGCAATGCCATTCTGGGTAAAATGAGAAGAAGATACAAAAGAGAGTTGTACGCAGACAAGGTCGCAAAAATCAAATCGCTCATGCCTGATTGTGCCATTGGCGTGGATGTCATAGTGGGATTTCCTTCAGAAGATGATGCAGCCTTTCAGGAGACATTTGATTTTTTACATGGATTGGATGTATCCTACCTGCATGTTTTCACTTACTCAGAAAGAGATCACACAAAAGCATTAGAGATCAAAGAGGTAGTACCTGTACAGGTAAGAAATCAGCGAAACAAAATATTACGCAATCTCTCATTCCAAAAAATGCAATATTTCACTGCCACACAAAATGGCAAAAAAAGAAATGTGCTGTTTGAGCAGGAGAATAAAAATGGAATGATGGAAGGGTATACCGATAATTATATCCGCATCTCCACACCATTTCGTGCTGAATGGGTGAACCAGGAAGTGGAATGGCAGCTTTGATTACTGCTTTCTGTAATCCAATGGAGCCTTGCGATCTCCTGCAAGAGATTCATACTTGAACCCTGCACCTCCCCTTGCTTTCTGCAGTTCATCTGCAGCTGATTGTATGACCAATGGCTTTTGAAAAATTTCCTGTGCCGTCAATGCAATCGTTTTGGCAGCAACCATCATACCCTTGAATCCAATGCTCATCCCATCGCATGCCACGGCCTGCCAACTGTGTGCAGGAATGCCGGGTACCCATGTAGCGGTTGACAAGCCTGCGGTAGGTACTACCCAGCTCACATCTCCCACATCTGTGGAAGCTGAGGTGAGTCCATTTAAAGCATAAGGCTCGATCGATGCTGCAGTTTCAATGGTTGGTAAATTGGTTGAAGCGACTGTCAATCTGATTTTTTCTGCAAACAATTTCTCTTCTGCAGTGTATTGGATGCCTCCTACTTTTTCCAAATGTTTTTGCATCATCTTTGCCAGTGTTTCATTTGGCAATGTATTGTACAATCCTGTCATCACTTCATGGTTCACCGTGGTTCCTGTTCCCAATGCAGCTGCATCTGCAGTATTCATGAGTCTCGTCCAAATTTTTTTGAGTCCATCGATGGTTGGTGTTCGGATTGTGTATTCTACCTCTGCAAAATCAGGAACAATGTTGGAAGTAACCCCTCCCTTTTTGATCACATAATGAATCCTGGTCTCCTGGGGAACATGCTCTCGCATCATGTTCACCATAAAATTCATCGCCTCCACTCCATCAAGCGCTGAACGTCCCTTGTCGGGTGCAGCCGCTGCATGGGCAGCCAATCCATTGAATCTGAAAAGGGCCACTTTATACGCCAATGTGGAAGAGGGACTCGCACTGTTGTGATCTCCGGGGTGCCAATGCAATACAGCATCGACATCATTGAATAGTCCGGCACGGACCAAATAAGTTTTTCCTCCACCAGCACCCTCTTCAGCAGGTGTACCATAGAGACGAATGGTTCCGTTGATTTTATTTTCACGCATCCAGTTCTTCACAGCAATGGCCGCTGCAATGGAACCTGTTCCAAATAGATTATGTCCGCAGCCATGTCCATACCCCCCATTGACAAACGGCTTCCTGTCTGCGACTGCTTCCTGAGACAAACCCGGCAATGCATCCATTTCAGCCAATATGCCAATGACCGGTTTGCCGGAACCATAGGAGGCAACAAACGCAGTTGGAATTTCTGCAACCCCTTTTTGTATGGTGAATCCTGCAGCACTCAATTCCTGCTGCATCAATGATGTTGTCTTTTCTTCCTGGTATCCTGGTTCAGCCCATTTCCAGATGGTTGCAGCCATGGAATCATATTTGGCTTTCTGAGCATCCAGGTAATTCAAAATCCCTTTTGATGGATCTTGAGAAAATCCCTTGCAAAAAAACATGGAAGCCAGCATTGAAAAGAAAAAAGGACTCATTTGAATAAATTGAGACCTAATTTAAAGAGATTTTACTGACTTTAAAACTTCCTCAGAGGTTGGACAAGCTTTCCTGCAACAATCTGATCTTTTCCATAGCGTCAGACTGTTTTTTCTTCTCCATATCCACCACTTCAGGCTTGGCATTTTGCACAAATTTTTCATTGGAGAGCTTCTTTTCAACAGAAGCAAGAAATCCTTTGTAATAATTCAATTCGTCCTCTAATTGTTTTCTTTGTGCCGAAGTATCAATGACCTGATTCGAAGTGATGAAAAACTTATCTCCGCCAATAACCAATTGTATAGAACCTGCTACTGCCTCACCGGTAAACTCAAAAGTTGCGGCATTGACTTGCTTGCAAAGCAATTCTTTGATGGCATTCCATTGATCGTGCATCTTGGATTGGCAATGCAGTTGAATGGACTCCTTGTTTTTGATGTTCGCCTTGATGCGTGCATCTCTGATGGCAGAAATTGCCTCTTTCAATTGTTCGCCACTTTGCAGAATGGCTTGATTGATCTGTCTTGTTCTGTACGACTGATCGATTTGCTTCACACAAATATCAACCGACTGTTCCTTCAGCAAGTGATACATTTCCTCTGTTACGAAAGGCATAAATGGATGCAATCTCTCCAGCAGTATTTCAAAGAAAGAAACAGCTTTTTCAATGTGACGCTGATCCATTGGTTTTTCAAACCCTGGTTTGATCCATTCCAAATACCAACTGCAATAATCATCCCATATCAGCGAGTAGAGTGTTTTGAGCGCCTCACTCAATTTGAATTGATCCATCAATTGATCTACCTCCTGCAATGCCTGATGCAAGCGTGCTTCAAACCATTCATGTGGCCAGTCGTTGGATAAAGTTGTTTCGTCTGGAGTGAGATTTGATTTAGACTTTTCCTTCCAAAGCTGAATCAACTTGAGTGCATTCCAGATTTTGTTGATGAAATTTCTTCCCTGTTCATTGGATGCCTTATCCCACAACAAATCATTTCCGGCAGGTGATGCAATCAAAATACCAAAGCGAACGGCATCCGCTCCAATCTCATCGATCATCTCCAAAAGATCAGGTGAATTGCCCAACTGTTTCGACATTTTTCTTCCCAGGTTGTCACGAACGATCCCGGTAAAATAAACATCTTTGAATGGTTTCTCTCCTATGAACTCATATCCGGCCATGATCATGCGCGCAACCCAAAAGAAGATGATCTCAGGAGCCGTCACCAATGTTTGTGTAGGGTAATAATATTTCACATCCTTGTTACCCGGATTGGAGAGTCCCTTGAAAACCTCAAAAGGCCAGAGCCATGAGGAGAACCATGTATCTAAGCAATCTTCGTCTTGCTTCAAGGTTGGATTTTCAATATTGAATTGATGAGTGAATTTTCTTTTGGCATCTTCTTCGTTCATTGCAACCACAAATCGTCCCTGGTCATCATACCATGCAGGTATCTGATGACCCCACCAAAGTTGACGGGATATACACCAATCCTTGATGTTTTCCATCCAATGACGGTAGAGGTTTTTGAATTTAGCAGGATGAAAATCAATTTCACCATCATTGACAGCATTGAGTGCAGGTGCAGAAATTTTCTTCATGTCTACCCACCACTGCAAAGAGAGACGGGGTTCTACAACCACATCTGTTCTTTCTGAGAATCCCACCTGATGCGTATATTCTTCAATCTTATCTATATGTCCCTTTTGCTGAAGCATGTCAACAATTTCTTTTCTTGCTTCAAAGCGATCCTTTCCAACCAACAATTGTGCATCAGCGTTCAGTGTACCGTCTTCGTTTAAAATATCATACACCTCCAGTCCATGTTTGGAGCCGATCTGATAATCGTTCATGTCATGTGCCGGTGTAATTTTCAATGCTCCTGTTCCAAAATCCATTGCAACATATTCATCCCCGATGATGGGAATTCTTCTGTTGATCAGCGGTACCAAAGCATATGAACCAATCAGATGTTTGAATCGGTCATCATTGGGATGAACCGCTATGGCAGCATCTCCCAAAATAGTTTCGGGCCTGACGGTAGCAATGGTAATGGCGTGTTTTTCCAATGGCAGTGCAGAACCATCTGCATTGGCAAGTTGGTATTTGAGGTGATACAGCTTTCCTTGAACCTCTTTGAAAATCACTTCCTCGTCACTCAAAGCAGTTTTTGCACGGGGATCCCAATTGATCATTCTTTTGCCGCGATAGATGTATCCTTTTTCGTAGAGTGTATTGAAGACCTGGATCACTGATTTGTAATAGTCAGCATCCATCGTAAAACTTGTCCTGTTCCAATCGAGCGAACATCCAAGTTTTTTCAACTGCTGCAAGATGATACCACCGTATTTTTCTTTCCACTCCCATGCATACTTTAAAAACTCATCGCGGCTCAAACTTGCTTTTTGAATGCCTCGTTCTCTGAGCATCTGAACAACTTTTGCCTCTGTGGCGATGGATGCATGATCGGTACCTGGAACCCAGCAGGCATTTTTGCCCATCATCCTGGCACGACGAACCAGAATATCCTGAATGGTATTGTTGAGACAGTGTCCCATGTGCAAAATACCGGTTACGTTGGGAGGTGGGATAACAACCGTATAGGGCTCACGCTCATCGGGTGTGCTTTCAAAGTATTTTTTATCCAACCAGTGATGGTACCACTTGGCTTCAGCGGATTTGAAGTCAAAATTTTTGGACATCTCCATGTGCAGGCGTGATTTGGGGCGTAAAGGTAACAATAAAATCTTGGTCCTCAGAGGATTATCATCCACTTGAATGAGCTCCATCATTTTATTGTGTACTGTGAATAATGAAATTGGATTTTCAAAATAAATAAATGAAAATCAGATTCTTATATGAAGAAACCACAACAGCAAAATCGATATGGTGTTTGGATAGATAAAAAACAGGCTACCATCATCAAAGTCGGACCAGATGGCAAGAAAGATTATATCAAGGTTAAGTCGCATGTTCCCTTCATGGAAAGATTTCGAGGGGAGTCGACTGCCAAAACCGGACTCTTTGGCACCACCCTTTCGCGGGAGAAACAAATCCAAGGCAAACAGAACAATTCGGTTCATCATTTTATCAAAGAGGTAGTATCCAACCTTGATCATGCGAATGCCATTTTGATTCTCGGATCCGGAGATACCAGGTTTGAGTTGCAAAATGCCATCCACAAAAGCAAATCCATGAATGGCGTTTGGGTAGAGAACAGGGCGAGTGCAAAATTGCCCATCCGCTCCATAGAAACAGAAATGGAGAAGCATTTCAACCTGCATTTCAAATAATCATCAACAGAATCTCCTTCGAAAAATTTTAGTCACTAGTTTTGGACTTCTATTTCTCTGAAGGTGTATGCAATTGTAGATATTGAAACAACCGGCGGTAATGCGAGCACGGGCAGCATTACTGAAATTGCCATCGTTATAACCGATGGAAAGGAAATCATGCATGCATACAGCAGTCTTGTCAATCCACTTCAACCCATACCTCTTTTCATTGAAAAGCTTACCGGCATCTCTGATGAAATGGTGAAAAACGCACCGGTATTCGGACAGATTGCACAGGAAGTATTTGAACTGTTGCAGCACAAGACATTTGTAGCACACAATGTCAATTTTGATTTTTCTTTTGTTGCGCATCAATTGATGCAACACGGACTCACATTGCAGAGCAGAAAATTGTGTACCGTACGACTCAGTCGCAAAATATTTCAAAACCTGCCCAGTTACAGCTTGGGCAACCTGTGTCGTTCACTTGGCATATCCATCAAACAAAGGCATCGCGCAATGGGCGATGCGCATGCAACTGCAATGTTGTTTCATCAGTTGTTGGAAAACGACAAGTACAGACATATCCAACAAATGTTAAAAAAAGGAAGCAAGGACGCTTATCTCCCTATCCATTTGAACAACGATGACTTGGATAAAATGCCGAATACACCCGGCATCTATTACTTCCATGATGGAAAAGGAAAGGTTGTGTATGTCGGCAAAGCCAAGCGATTGCAAAAAAGGGTTATCAGTCATTTTTCCAACAACTCAACCAGCAAAAGAAAGCAGGAACTGATCCGTCTTGTTCACAAGATCAGCTACAAAGAGTGTGGAAACGAGGTGATGATGAGTGTAATGGAGAGCTTAGAGATCAAGAAAATTTGGCCGCGTTTCAATCGCTCCCAAAAAAAATTTGAGCACAAGTTTGGGATCTGCAGTTATGTAGATCAAAGAGGCGTTATGAGATTGGGCATTGTCAAGAAAAAAAAGAGCATCATCACCCATCATACTTTTCCGTTGCAGGTCGATGGACTCAATATCATGAACAAACTTGCAAGGGCACACAGTCTTTGTCCCAAGATGTGTTTTCTGCAAGATGAAAAAATTGACTGTGTAGGCAAAGAAGAAAAATTCTGCGAAGGGATTTGTGATGAACAGGAAGATATTCATTCGTACAATCAGAAAGTCGCCCACGCCATTCATGCATTGAACGATTACAATCCATCCATGGCCATCTTTGGACAAGGAAGAAATGAAAAAGAATATTCCTGTGTGATGCTAGATAAAAATGATTTTCTGGCAGTTGGATTTGTCCCTCAACAAGCCATCCAATGGAAAAAAGATAAATTAAAAAGAAGTCTCGAGCCGGCAGCCATCAACGAATTCATCCGCTCTCTTGTGCTCTCAGCGGCTGAATCCAACCCTGACATGACAGTAGCATTTGACTAGGATTTTATCTCTTCAACAGTAGCGCCTATCCCTCTGTCTACAATAGCCTCACACATGGTTTTGAGCTCTTCGTAAGAACCCCTTTTTACATCTGTCTTTCCTTTGTAATGGATAAGAATAGCACATTGTTCAGCCTGTTCAGGCTCATGTTTGCACACCTCAATAAGGGTTTTAATCACCCAGTCGAATGTATTGATGTCATCGTTCCATACGATGAGTGCATATCGTGCACTGTCGAGCA
>JACCDT010070358.1_pt1 | contig 36305 bp, 34 predicted proteins | sample 7446291 | NCBI WGS metagenome assembly JACCDT01 (sample SAMN15323446, study PRJNA562643) | freshwater metagenome | isolation source: river surface water | place: USA:Blue River Watershed | collected 2017-08-17
AAGCGCACGAGGCGTCTTTTCAGGTAGAGCCAGAGCGGTTGTTCAAGCCCGGGGAGCGCGTGCGCTTGACTGAGGCGCCGTTTGCCGGCATCGAAGGCATTTACCAAATGGCCGACGGCGAGCGTCGCGTCATGGTTCTTATCGAAATCATGAGTAAGCCTGTCTCTGTACGCGTGGCGCCTGCTGGTGTGCGCAAGGCAGGTTAGTAAGTTTCTTTTAGCATTGTCGATTTGCCAAATGCTCGCTCGACGCCACTGCGATGTGGCACAATCCAAATCGTCCGTTGAGCGAGCGTGAGCATTATCTGACGCCCGCAATTCCTCCGGTTCCCTGTTAGCCCCCACTGACCGCGCTTGCTGATCGTGAAACGGCACGGCGGTAGCGTGCCCAAAATCGCCTTGAGCGTCACATCCGCATCTCCGAAATTGACTGGCTTAAAAAAAGAAATCCAAAGCTATGTCTTGCCTCGTTTACATCAGGCTCCAGAGGTCAGTCGGCGCATTTTGGTGCGAGAACTAGGCAAAAGTCTGGGTAGCTCAATTTCTGTGTCGGCGCCTTCGTGGAAAGGGGGGCGGTAAAGATGCAAAGCTTCAGTCGGAGCGAGAACAAGCTGTGTTGTGCTTATACTGAGATGATTTACGTTAAGGGTGGCTCGGATTGAAAATTGCCATTGCCGGAACCGGCTACGTAGGACTCTCGAACGGAGTTCTGCTAGCGCAGCACAACGAAGTGGTCTGCATTGACATTGTTCCGAAAAAGGTCGCGATGTTGAATCGCAGGGAATCACCGATCGAGGATGCCGAGATTGAAGATTTCCTCAAGAACAAGCCCCTAAACTTCCGCGCAACGCTCGACAAACAGGAGGCCTACGGTGGCGCCGACTACGTCATCATTGCCACCCCCACCGACTACGACCCCGAAACTAATTACTTCAATACGAAGTCAATCGAGGCGGTCATCAGCGATGTTATGGCCATAAACCCGAAAGCGGTCATGGTGATCAAATCCACCGTCCCGGTCGGCTACACCGCACGCACTCGGCAAGCCCTCGGCACGCAGAGCCTGATTTTTTCGCCTGAGTTTCTTCGTGAGGGCAAGGCGCTGCACGACAACTTGTACCCATCGCGCATCGTTGTTGGCGAACAATCCGTTCGCGCAGAAACCTTCGCCAACCTGCTAAAGCAAGGTGCGATCAAGCAGGACATCCCCACCCTCTTTACTGGCGGCACTGAAGCCGAAGCGATCAAGCTCTTCGCTAATACCTACTTGGCCATGCGCGTGGCCTACTTCAACGAGCTCGACACCTACGCCGCAACCCATGATATGGACACGCGCCAGATCATCGACGGAGTTTGCCTCGACCCGCGCATCGGTAGTCACTACAACAACCCCAGCTTCGGCTACGGCGGCTACTGCTTGCCCAAGGACACCAAGCAGCTACTCGCCAACTACCGCGACGTGCCGCAAAACCTCATCCATGCCATCGTCGACGCTAACACCACTCGCAAGGATTTCATCGCGAATGAGGTGGTTCGTCTGTGTCAAGTTGATGAATCAAACAAAGCCCCCGTCGTGGGCATTTACCGATTAGTAATGAAGCAAGGCAGTGACAACTTTCGTTCCTCCGCCATTCAGGGGGTAATGAAACGAATCAAGGCAAAGGGGGTTGAGGTCATCGTCTACGAGCCGTCTTTGAAAGAATCAAAGTTCTTTAACTCTCGAGTTGTTGCTGATTTGACTGCATTCAAACGTGATGCGGATGTGATCATCGCCAATCGCAAAACAGACGTGCTCGCTGATGTGGCAGGTAAAGTCTACACCCGAGATTTATTCGGTGTCGATTGAGATCGAATTTAACAACTGACGGCTCGAGTCAACTCAAATGTCAAATCGATATTCAATAAAAAAACGAGTATTAGTTACGGGTGGTGCTGGATTCTTGGGCTCTCATCTATGCGAACGTTTGTTGGCTGATGATTGCGATGTCCTATGCGTCGACAATTTTTTTACTGGTACGCGTGACAACATAATCGAGCTTTTCAAAAGTCCACATTTCGAACTTCTTCGGCATGATATTTCTCAGCCGCTGAATGTTGAGGTGGACGAGATATACAATCTTGCTTGTCCAGCTTCTCCGGTGCATTACCAATTTGACCCAGTCCAGACTACTAAGACCAGCGTAATGGGTGCAATCAACGTGCTCAGTTTGGCTAGGCGTACAAAGGCGCGCATTCTTCAGGCATCAACCAGCGAAGTCTACGGAGACCCCGTGGTGCATCCGCAGCCCGAATCTTATTGGGGTAATGTAAATCCAATTGGCCCCCGAAGCTGTTATGACGAAGGGAAGCGCTGCGCTGAAACTTTGTTTTTTGATTATTGGCGGCAGCATTCGATGCCAATCAAAGTGGTACGGATTTTCAACACTTATGGTCCTCGCATGCATCCTAATGACGGTCGCGTGGTCAGCAACTTTATCGTTCAAGCGCTTCGCGGCGAAGACCTCACGATATACGGCGATGGTTCGCAGACACGCAGCTTCTGCTACGTAGATGACTTGATTGAGGGCCTCGTGCGCATGATGGCTTCGCCTGCGGACTTCGTCGGCCCGGTTAATATGGGCAACCCGTGCGAATTTACGATGATCGAGCTGGCCGATACGGTGCTTCGCCTTACCCGCTCGTCAAGCAAGCTTCGCTTCATGCCCTTACCCAAGGACGACCCGCGCCAGCGGCAGCCTGACATTGCTCTTGCCGGGGAGAAGCTCGGATGGGCCCCGGCTGTGCCGCTCGAAGTAGGGTTAGCTGGCACTATAGATTACTTTCGCGCGCTTATCGCGCAATGAATCTATTGCTCGGCACCGGCCACCGTGCGTTGTTTCTCGTCCGAGTCTGCTGCTACGCTTACAGGGCTACGCTATGCCCGTATGTGCCAACGAATGCCATTCTTTGCGTTAAACGCGCCGCAATGGCGCCGGCCTTGAGATGAGAATGCTGGTTCTTGCGGGGGGGTTCGGTACCAGGCTTAGGGCTATGGTAAGCGATGTCCCGAAGCCACTTGCTCCCGTCGGATCAATGCCCTTTCTGCATTACCAGGTCCAACATTGGGTCGCCCAAGGGGTTAGGTCCTTCGTCTTTCTCTTGCACCATCAGGCGGACCTCGTCAACCGCTTTATCGAAGAGCGGCGCGACGGCCTTCTGGCGGGATGCGCTGTGCAGTCGATTACCGAGCCGAAGCCGCTCGACACAGGAGGCGCCGTTGCCTACGCAGTCCGGAAGATCGGCATCGAGGGAGAGTTCCTTGTCACCAATGCCGACACTTGGCTCGGGGCCGGCGTTCGTGAGCTCGGCAGTGTCGGCGCCGATGCGATGGTCGTCGTTAGGCAGACGGACGTTTCCCGGTACGGGCAGGTCGAGGTGGATGATACCGGATTCGTGAGCGCTTTCCGTGAAAAAGGCGAAAGCAGGGGAGGGGGCTGGATCAACGCTGGCATTTGCGCGCTTCGGGCAGATCACTTCACCTCCTGGGACGGGCAGCGAATGTCGCTAGAAAAGGATGTCTTCCCCAAATTGCTTGCGGCGCGCCTGCTGCAGGCGGTGCCACTGGAGTCGGACTTCATCGATATAGGGATTCCTGAAGATTATTTGCGGTTCTGCCAGTGGCAGGAGAGCGGACGTGAGGGCAGCCTGTGCAATTGAATAAATTCCTTATCATTGAGGGCGCATCCATGCGCGACGCGCTTTCCAAAATCGAAAGCAATCATCACGGGATTGTTCTCACAATTGACAACGCAGGTACTGTCAATGGTCTGGCAACAGATGGCGATATCAGGCGTAGGCTCATCGAGGGCGGTACTCTCGACGAACCTATTGGATCCTGCGCCAATCGCGAGTTTGTCTGGGAGACGCCAGAGACATCGCGCGAGTCGCTGATGAAGAAGCTCGATCACCGAATCCGATGCATCCCGATTCTTGACAACGATCGTCGCCTAGTTGGCGTCGTAAGTCGCGACCACTTGCCAGTTCAAATCGAGGAAGCAGTCTACGCGCGATCGCGATCGCCTGTTCGCATCAGCTTTGGTGGTGGTGGCTCAGACCTTACGCACTATTTCCAAGAGCTCAGCGGCGCCGTCATCAACACCACGGTTTCCTTGTATAGCCACGCGACACTCCGAGTACGAAATGACAGCAAAATTTTCGTATCATCGCGCGACCTTGGTCAGACGCTAGAAGCAGAGGATCTTTCAGCCGCATTGAAACAAGAGGGGCGTTTCGGCCTCTTGCAAGCCATCCTCAAAGCGATCTGCCCCGAATTTGGGTTTGAGCTCTATCTGCATTCCGACTTCCCACTTAAGTCCGGCCTTGGAGGCTCCGCCGTCGTGTCGGCAGCTGTGCTCGGCTGCTTTAACCAATTCCGTCGAGACAAGTGGGACCTCCACGAATTAGCCGAACTCGCCTACCAAGCCGAACGTCTGCACCTAGGCGTTGCCGGCGGCTGGCAGGATCAGTACGCAACCGTGTTCGGCGGCTTCAATTTTATGGAGTTTCGGATGGACCAGAACATCGTCCATCCGCTGCGTATTCATCCCGATACGCTTCTGGAGCTCGAAGAAAGTCTGTTGCTCTGCGATACTGGCACTACGCACGAATCCGGAGACATTCACGAGGATCAGCGGCGAGAGATGCGGCAGGACGAGGTGCGCCAGCTGGTGCGCAGAAACGTCGACCTGTCATACCGCATGCGCAACCTGCTGCTGCGCGGCCGTCTGCTGGAATTCGGCCATGCGCTGGACGAAGCGTGGCGGTCCAAGCGCGGCCTGAGTAGCAAGATCTCCAACACCCGCCTTGATGGCATCTACCAGGGCGCGATGCATAACGGCGCGTTGGGCGGCAAGCTGCTGGGCGCCGGCGGGGGGGGATTCTTCCTCTTCTACGTTCCCCCGTTCTACAAACATGGCCTGATGAACTATTTGGAAGCCTGCGGCCTGAAGGTCCAGCCGTTCCGCTTTGAGCAAGAGGGGCTGCGCGCCTGGATGATCCGCGAGGGACGAAACCACATCGAACTGGATTGCAAGTGAACCTGAAAATTAACAACCGCGAAATCGGCAGTGGTTGCACCTACGTCATCGCTGAGATCGGCAATAACCATAACGGTAGCTTAGAGCGAGCTATCGACATGGTGGATCGCGCGATCGCGATCGGCGCTGACTGCGCAAAGTTCCAGATGCGCCACCTCGATGAGGTGTACCGCAAGCGCAGCCTGAGCAAGGACGGCGAGGACCTGGGTACAGAGTACATCGTCGACCTGCTGCGCCGCTTCGAACTGGGCGTCGACCAGCATCGGACGCTGTTCGACTACTGTCGGCAGAAGGGCATCGAATACATGTGCACACCATGGGACGGGCGCAGCGTGGCTGTGTTGGAGGACTTCGGCGTGCGTGCTTACAAAGTTGCGTCGGCCGACCTCACCAACCTGCCGCTGCTCGAAGTACTGGCCCGCACCGGTAAGCCACTGATCCTCTCCACGGGTATGAGCTTGACCGAGGAGGTGCGCGCAACGGTGCAGCTGCTGAACGCGCGGTCTGTGCAGTATGCGATCCTGCACTGCAACAGCACCTACCCGGCGCCGCTGCATGACATCAACCTAAAGTGGATCCAGGAACTGCGCAAGATCCATCCGCTGGTGGGCTACTCTGGCCATGAGCGGGGCATCAATGTGTCGCTGGCCGCAGTGGCACTGGGCGCCTGCATCATCGAGCGGCACTTCACTTTGGACCGTCTGATGGAAGGCCCGGACCACGCCGCCAGCCTGACCGAGACCGAATTCCGTACGATGGTCGTCGGCATCCGCGAGATCGAACTGGCGCTGGGCTCCCTTGAGGCACGAAAGCTCTCGCAGGGCGAAATGATCAACCGCGAGAACCTCGGCAAGAGTCTGGTCGCAGCCAAGCCGCTCCAAGCCGGCACGGTGTTGACGGCGGAAGATATCAAGATCCGCAGCCCGGGCCAGGGCCTGTCGCCGCAGAAGCTGCCGCAGCTGGTCGGCCGCACCCTGGGACGCGATATGCGTGACGAGGACTTTTTCTATCCCTCCGACTTGGCGGACACGCGAGTGGAGCCGCGCGGCTATCGTTTCGAGCGCCCGTGGGGCGTACCGGTGCGATACCACGATTTCCAAGAGTACGCCGCACGCATCTCCCCGGACCTCTGGGAGTTTCACCTGTCGTACTCCGACATGGACCTGGACCCGGCCGACTATCTGTGCGGTACCTACCCCGCCGGGTTTGTGGTTCACGCGCCGGAGCTGTTTTCTGGCAGCCGCCTGATGGACTTGGCCACGCCGGACGGAGCGTACCGCAAGGACTCCATCCGTGAGACGCAGCGCGTGATCGACATCACCCGTGCATTGCGCAAGTACTTCCCGAATGAGCGGCGGCCTATGATCGTCGCTAACGTGGGCGGCTTCACCATGGACGAACCGCTGCCAGCCAGCGCGATCCAGGGCTACTACGAGCGTTTCGCGGGCAGCCTGAAGGAGCTGGACCTCGAAGGCGTAGAGCTGATTCCACAGACGATGGCGCCATTTCCGTGGCACTTCGGCGGCCAGCGTTACCAGAACATCTTCGTCAAAGCCGACGAGATCGTTCACTGGTGCCAGCGACTGGGCATGCGCATGTGCTTCGACGTGTCGCATAGCCGCTTGACCTGTAACCACCTAGGCATGGATTTCTACGAATTCGCCGCCAAGGTGGCGCCGGTCACGGCACATCTGCACCTGGGCGATGCGAAGGACCTTAATGGAGAAGGCCTGCAGGTCGGCGAGGGCGACATAGACTTCGACCGCCTCGGCGCCATCCTCAAGGCCGACAGCCCATGCGCCTCGTTCATTCCCGAAATCTGGCAGGGCCACAAGAACGGCGGCGAGGGCTTCTGGATTGCGCTGGAGCGGCTGGAGGGCAAACTGTGAGCGCGAACCTGTCCGCCCTGATTCTGCGCGATGTCGAAGATTCGATCGCCGTCAAGCAGAAGGTCATGCAGGACGCGAGACTGGTGGCTCAGCTCGTGAAGCTGGCGCAGGATTGCCACGACAGCCTGCGCGCCGGCGGGAAAGTGATCTTTGCTGGCAACGGCGGTAGCTTCGCCGACGCGCAGCACCTGTCGGCCGAGTTCGTGTCGCGCTTCAATTTCGACCGCGCGCCGCTCGCTTCGCTAGCGCTCGCTACCAACAGCTCCGCCATCAGCGCAATCGGCAACGACTACGGGTATGACCGGGTGTTCTCGCGCGAGCTCGAGGCCGTGGGGCGGCCCGGAGACGTATTCATCCCTATCAGCACTAGCGGCAACAGCCCCAACGTGCTGAAGTCGATCGAAGTGGCTCGCCGCCTCGAATTGCGCACCGTCTGCCTCACCGGCGAGAGCGGCGGAGCTGCGAATGAAATGTGCGAGTGCCTGCGGATGCCGTCGCGCGAAACCGCCCGCATCCAAGAGTGCCACATCTTGGTCGGCCACATCCTCTGCGGCTTGGTGGAAAGAATGTACTTCGAGCGGGAGGGCATGCGGTGAGCGCCACGGTCGCGATCATTCCGGCGCGTGGCGGCTCCAAGGGCATTCCGCGCAAAAACCTTGTGGACGTCTGCGGCAAGCCGCTGATCGCGTGGTCCATCCTGCAGGCGAAGAACGCGCGCCACATTGATTCGGTCTGGGTCACCTCCGACGACGACGAGATCCTTGCCGTCGCCGAGTCCTTTGGGGCCCGGCCGATCCGGCGTCCGGCCGAGATATCCGGTGACCAGGCTACGTCCGAATCCGCGTGGCTGCATGCGCTGGATGCGATCGAAGCGCATGGCGTGTCCATCGGTCTCGTCGTAGCGATGCAGGCCACGTCGCCCATCCGTGACTCGGCTGACCTCGACGATGGGTTGCAGATGCTGCGCGGGCAGGGCTTCGACTCTCTCCTGTCGGTGGCCGAAGTGGAGGACTTCTTCACTTGGCGCATTGCCGACGACGGAGGCGCGGAGTCGATCAACTACGACTACCGCAACCGCAAGCGTCGGCAGCAGATCGAGAAGCGCTACCTGGAGAACGGCTCCTTCTACGTGTTCCGTCCGGAGCAGCTTCGACGTGATAACAACCGTCTCGGCGGCCGCATTGGCCTGTTCGTGATGGGGCGCCACAAGATGTTCCAGATCGACAATCCTGAGGACATTGAACTCTGTGCGGCGATCATGCGCGGCTTCGGGGTGGACCAGCTATGACAGAACTGAAACGCTGGAATAGACGTGAGGTCGGCATTGATGCCTTGAGGGGGGGGGCCGTTGTCGCCGTTATGCTCTATCACTATCATCCATTTGGTCCTGGCCTGACGGATTATGGAATCTATGGGGTTACGCTTTTCTTCATGATTAGCGGCTACTGCATGTTACCAAGCTTGCGATCTAGCTCCTCGTTGCGGCATTTCCTTGCCAAGCGGGTCGCGCGTCTTCTTCCTGCACTCGTAATTTGCGGTTTTCTGAGTACCGTTGTCGAGCGAGTTACCTTGGTTCGACCAGATCGCCTTCACGGTTTTGCTGACTGGATCAAGAGTTCTGTCTGCTTACCAACAGTCGATATTCCTTGTCAGCTTTCAGGATTTTTTTTGGGGAAGTTCCATGAGTATTCATATCCTGATGGAGCCTACTGGACGCTGGCGACGGAATTCAAATTCTATCTTTTCATCGGTTTGGTGTATTGGGTTTTGAGCTACCGCCATGCGATCGCCGCCTTTGCGGTACTTCTTTTCGGCGCCCAGTTGTTTTGGTCGACCGGCCTATACATCAGGTATATCGATGAGATATTGCCCTACCTGCCGGTGTTCCTAGCGGGTGCCGCAATTTCTGAATTCACGCGCGGAAATCGAGCGACAGGTCTTCTTGGCATGGGGGCAAGCGCTGTCGTCCTGGCGGTGATGTGCGGATTCGAGATCAAGCCATATTCGATGCCCGTCGTTACGGATTCAGCGTTACTTGCATATGCCCTCTGTTTTACAGCCTTGCTAGCAGTCGCCCGCTTTCCCGTCATTGCGGCCAACCCAGTTGCTGGGTGGCTTGCATTTGTCGGCGCGTTTTCCTACCCGCTTTATCTCCTGCATCAAGACATTGGTCTCGTCCTGCTAGAGTATCTTCGAGCGGTCGACGGCGTCACGGTAAGGTTGTTTGTCTTGCCAGGGATCATGGTGATGGTTGCCTTTGCGGTACACAGGACCATCGAGTACCGATGGCAATCCGGGTTAACGCGGCTATTAGTGGGCACCCCACTTGACCAGCCGATGCAGGAGGCTACGTGAATTCCGCGTTTTCACTGTTCGATCTGAGGGGCCGCGTGGCTTTGGTCACTGGCGCCTCTCGCGGCATCGGCTACGCCATCGCTTGTGGTCTAGCAGCGGCCGGCGCGCGGGTGACCGGCCTAGGCCGCTCGGAAGCAACTCAAGACGACCCGATCGGCTTCGCTTACAGCGCATGCGATGTCACCAGCACGACGAACTTTTCCGAGCTGGTGGAGCACATGTATGCCCAAGCCGGCCGTATTGACATCCTGGTCAACGCCGCTGGGATCACGCTGCCGGCTCAGGCTGCGGGAGATCCATCGGCCGCTTTTCGCCAGACGCTTGCCTGCAACCTCACCGCAGTATTCGACTGCTGCCGCGCCGTGATCCCCTTCATGCAGCGCGGCGGTTACGGCTCCATCATCAACGTCACCAGCATCGGTGCGGCGCTGGGGTTTCCCGGCAACCCGGGCTACGTGGCTTCGAAGGGCGGCCTTGCGGCACTGACCCGCGCGCTGGCGCTGGACCATGGCCAGCAAGGTATCCGTGTCAACAGTCTGGTACCTGGCTACGTCCGTACCGCGATGACGCAAGTGAGTTATGCCGACCCCGAGCGCCGGCAGTCACGCTCCGCGCGCACTATGCTCGGTCGTTGGGGCGAGCCGGAGGAACTGGCGGGCGCCGCGATCTTCCTCGCTTCGCCGGCAAGCAGCTACGTGACCGGCACCGAACTCTTCGTCGACGGCGGCTGGACCGCCAAGGGATTATGAACAGAATGGACATTGGCTTCATGCAAGGGCGTTTGTGCGACCGCATCGACGGCAAGATCCAAGCCTTTCCATGGCGCGAATGGGAAATGGAATTCCCGCGCGCGCAAGAACTGGGCTTGACCCTGATGGAATGGACGCTAGACCAGCACAGGCTGTACGAGAGTCCACTGATGACGGTGGACGGACAGGCCCGCATACGCGAACTCTCCACGCTGCATGGCGTGCGCGTGCTGTCACTTACCGGCGATTGCTTTATGCAGGCCCCGTTCTACAAAGTTCAGGGCGCCGATCGTGAGGCCCTCCTGAAGGACCTGCGCGCGATCCTCGATGCCTCGCAGCAAGTAGGCATCCGCTACGTGCTGATCCCGCTGGTGGACAACGGTTCGCTGCAGACACCGGAGCAAGAAACGGCGCTGCTCGAGGGCGTCCTGCCGCTTCGTCAGCGGCTGGTCGACGCCGGGATGAAGATCGTCTTCGAATCCGACTTTCCGGCAGCCCGCCTGACCGCCTTCATCGGCCGTCTGCCGCACGACGCCTATGGCATCAACTATGACATCGGCAACAGCGCCGCCTTAGGTTACTCTCCTGCCGAGGAGATCGGCAGCTACGGATGCCGTATCGACAACGTGCACGTGAAGGACCGCAAGCTGCACGGGGCGACGGTTCCGCTCGGGGCCGGCAATGCCGATTTTCCTGCGGTATTCGGCGCACTGCGTAAGGCGGACTACGCTGGCCACTTCATCCTGCAGACGGCACGCGCTGAGGACAACGACCATGCGGGTGCGCTCGCCCGCTACCGTGACATGACGCGAGAATGGTGGACAAAAAGTGGATCTTGAACTCGCGGGCAAGGTGGCCCTAGTCACAGGGTCGTCCGCCGGCATTGGACTGGGCATTGCGCGCGTACTTGCTCATGAGGGAGCCACGGTGGTCCTGAATGGCCGTGACGCTGCGCGCCTGGAGGAAGCGCGGGTCGCACTCCCCGGTGCCTCCTCTTTCGTCGCCGATGTGCGGGATCCGGGCGGATGCCAGGATTTGGTGAAAAATGTCGTGGCGTGCCTCGGCCGCCTCGACATCTTGGTGTGCAACGTAGGCAGCGGTGCCTCCGTTCCGCCCGGTCATGAGACGCCCGACGAATGGCGCCGGGTGCTGGACATCAACCTGCACGCTAGTACCCAGATGGTGTGGGCGGCCACGGATGCGCTCGCATCCTCCGGTGGCAACGCGGTTTGCATCTCTTCCATTTGCGGGCTGGAGGCACTGGGTTGCCCCGTGCCTTATGCGGCGGCGAAGGCGGCCTTGGAAAGCTTCGTGCGCAACATCGCCCGGCCCTTGGGCAAGCTTGGCGTACGCATCAACAGCGTTGCGCCGGGTAACATCATGTTTTCCGGCTCCACATGGGAGCGAAAGCTCGCGGCTGACGAAGCCGGCGTGAATGCCATGCTGCAGCGCGAGGTAGCTCTGCGTGCCTTGGGCCGGCCCGAAGACGTGGCCCGACTGGTCACATATCTCGCGTCGCCTATGGCGGCCTTCATTACCGGCGCGACCTATGTCGTCGACGGCGGACAGACACGATCATGACAAATTCAACTCTCGCATTGCCTCATGCTTTTGATCTGCGGGGCCGGGTGGCCCTGGTTACCGGGGGCGCCGGCCTTCTTGGTATGCAGCATGCGAGTGCTCTGGCGGAAATCGGCGCCCGCGTGGTGATTGCCGATCTCGATCAGGACGCTGCCGAAGCCGCTGCTGCGACACTCGACGCCGAGCTCGGGGCGGGAACGGCAATGGCCTTGCGCGTCGACGTCACTTCGGCCGACTCGGTGAAAGAGGGGCTGGCCGCGGTGCTGGGAAGCTTCGGTGGCGTACATGTGCTGGTGAATAATGCTGCGGTTGATCCCAAGGTGCACGCAGACAGAATGGTTGAGACCTCCCGCCTCGAAAACTTCCCATTAGATCAATGGAATTACCAGATCGACGTCGGCCTCACCGGCGCCTTCCTCTGCGCACAGATCTTCGGTGGCTGGATGGCATCAAATGGCGGCGGCATCATTCTCAACATCTCCTCCGATCTCGCGGTGTTCGCGCCGGACCAGCGTCTTTACCGTAAGCATGGTCTTCCGGAGGATCGCCAGCCGGTCAAGCCGATCACCTATCCGGTGATCAAATCCGCGCTGCTAGGATTGACCCGCTATCTAGCCACCTATTGGCACGAAGCCGGGGTGCGTTGCAACGCCCTTTCGCCGGGCGGCGTGTACAACGGGCAGGGCGATGAATTCGTTGCCCGCCTGTCGCAGCTGATCCCCTTGGGCAGGATGGCGCACGCCGACGAGTACCGAGCGGCGGTCCAGTTCCTCTGTTCCAATGCCTCTAGCTACATGACAGGGCAAAATATTGTTATGGATGGCGGTAGAAGCGCTTGGTGATGCAAATCGTCTCGACGCAGATAAACGCTGCACCTAAGAATGAATATTGATGTGAAAAAATTAGGGTTTATATGAATTCAGATTACTGGAATAAATTTTATTCAGGTTCGTTTTCGCTGGATATCCCAAGTCAATTTTGTGCGATGTTTTGCCAGGAAGCGCAGCGCGGAGCAACTGTTATTGAAATCGGTTGTGGGAACGGACGCGACTCAAGGGTCATGGCTAGTCACGGCTTCCGTGTCCTTGGCATCGACGCGTCGGTCAATGCGATTGAATACTGTACCAGTCGTGCCGGGCAGGCGCTCGGCAAAAGCTTGCAATATCTAAAAGCTGATGTCGCTGCTCTCGACGTTGACACAATCAGCAAGTTCGTCGGTGATACGCCATTCTATCTTTATACCCGATTTTTCCAACACTCGATCACAGAGACTGAGCAAGAACAGATGTTCTCCACTTTGCTTTCTGTCGGAGTCGGGGAGTTGACCGGCTATTTCGAATTCCGCAACGATCAGGATCGGGATACCCAAAAAATATTTGGCGAGCAACACTACCGACGCTATCAGACGACAGACTTTTTTGTCGACGTACTTTCCCGTCATGGCTTTGAAACGATTTACCGAGTCGAGGGCAAGGGCCACGCAAAATATTTTCAAGAGGATCCACATGTCAGTCGGGTGATCGCAAGGATTGCCCGGAGGGACGACCAATGAAGCCTGCGAGCGTCGGCGAAATTTATCGCGATTTGAGGTCAAGCTATCGAGGCAGTGAAAAGAGTGCCTTTGATGCGGAGAATTATTTCTATCGCTGGTATCGCCCGATTTCCTTCTATCCGTCCGCAGTTTTGATTCGAGTCGGAGTATCTGCGAACGCCGTTACTGCTTGGGGCGCAAGTTGCCTGCTGACATCGTTTGTCGTGCTTGCCTCGGGACTGCTGCAAACTGGTGCTTGGCTATACCTACTTGCTTATGTAATCGATTTCCTCGATGGGAACATCGCCCGCTACGCCGGAAGGCCGAGCTATTTCGGCAAGATGATCGATGGTTTGGTCGATTCCCTTACTTTTCTTCTGTTTATCTCTTTGAGCGTCGGTAACGCCCATGGCGGGCGGCCATTGCTTGGGGCGAACACCGAGTTTCTCCTAGGCATCGCCACCTCATTCATCTTCCTCTTTCGCTCCTATTTTTACCTTCGGGTTTCCTACATCCTCTGTCAGCCGCGTGGACAAAGATTAGTCGAGCCACCATCGGAGACGCTAACTAAGGCGGCGACTGAGTCTCTAGGTGAGCGTTCTCCATTAATTCGTTTCGGAAAGAAATTCTATTTCGGTGTCATTTCCGGAATGCCTGTCCTGCTCGTGCTGAGCGCGATGTTCAATGCGGTTAGCATATTCATTGGAATCTTTTTCTTGGTATTCTTGCTCGCAACATTTTTCGAAGTGGCCTACGGTCTGCGACGGGTATGGCTAAGGGATCGGCTTGTAGCCGCTTAAGCGGAGTTTGCTTAGACTTGAGATTTAATTTTGTCGGCGAGTTGGACCAGGGCTATTACGGAGCGCCAGTATTTTTCTTGCCCATCTATCGATTCTTTACGGTTTTCAAGACAAATGCTTTCACCTGACATGTGGCTTCAGCAAGAGCCAAGGCTGAATTTCCCAATTTTTGGCAATCTTGTTAATGAAATCGACTTTACCGTTCAGGAAGACCGAAAGCTGAACTGGCGAAGGATTGCCTCGCCTTTATACCGCTCCATATTTCGCCGCGAGTCGGTCAAGAGCATGCTTTCAGACTATCGTCACATGTTCGATCCCCAAGAGTTTACTTTTCGAGCCTGTATTGTCGACCGTAGCGGAAAGCATGTCTGTAGTGGCCCGCTTGAGGGGAGCTACCGGGCTGGTGATCACTTCTACTGCCACGTCAATGAGTGGATTGCCCGACAAGGTGCGCCAATGGTGGATGGCAACCTTATACTGATCTCTAATCGAGGCCGCGCCGACCGTTGGAAAAGTTCTCCAGGTAACGTAACTCTGCGAGTTAGCAGTGACGCGTCAATCGCCGGCTACCGAACGGGATTCTTTTCCCGGCCGCTCAACGCCGGCCACAAGCACCTCGGATTCACCGGACTTAATCCTCGCGTTGAGGCCAATGCTGAATGGGTCTCCGGTCTGATGCTAATAAATCACTCTAGCGAGCCCACTTACGAGAAATGGGTTCGCCCCTCTGTCCGCCTTTATCGAAGTAGCGGTGAATATCTCGAAGCTGATTTTGGCGACATTGCACCCCATTCCTCGCTGGAGCGAAGCCTGCTGCAACTATTTCCCGATGCTGATTCTTTCCTGGCTTGCTCGGGCGGGGTTGGCTACACAGTCACAAAGCTTGAAGGCGCGTCGCTTGCCTCATTGCATGTCCTGCGGTCGCGCTCCGGGGAGCTTTGTGCTCTGGAGCATTCCCGGCCGGCTCACACTAATGTCATTAACTATCTCTAATTCGGAAAACTATGCGCCAGCTAGAACAATTGATGGGGCGCCATCCCACTTACGGATTCTCATCGCAGTTCGCATTGGCCGGCGATGAATGGCGGTCTGTAGTGTCATTCATTAATTATTACGAGCAGATTTTCCCTGGTCTTGGCGTTGAGGCTCATCTCCACGCCGTATTCCACGACATGAATGGCAGGGAAATCCACGCCCACAATGAGGTCGTTGCACCTGGCGCTGCGGTCCAGATCGATACTAGGGAACTGGGCATCACATCCCCGGGCCTAGTTGCTGTTGCTGCGATAGCGAAAGCGGACCTGATGTCGTTGGCGGCGGGCAGATTCAAGGTTAATCCGAAAGTCCCGACTAGCTTTTACATAAGTTGGGAGCGCGCCGGCAAATATCGCGATTTTATGCATGAATGGGACTGCGTAGCGAATGGTCCTCCTGTAACAGCAACGCATCATTTCGGCATGAATTTCACTCCTCTGGTTATCGACTACGGACTAGTAGTGACGAACCCCAACATGGCTGAACCGCCTCCCGGCAAGGATCGCATAGTCGTGCGTGACGAGGCCAAAAGAGTTTTAGGGGCGGTCGAGATTGCGCGTCTGCCTGCGATGGGAAGCCGGGTAATCAGGTTTGCGGATTACTTCCCCAAGATTAACGAATTGCTCGAGAAAAACAACATCCTAATTGTAGATTTCGTTACCACTCAGCAAGCGGTACCCCTGACTATCGAGTGGCATAAGGCCGGGGACTTCCACATAAATCACTTGTAATACGCGAGATCGCAACGCCTGCCTTGCCAGCACACAGCTTCAGTGACTGGAGGGCACGCTGTCCACGGGCTGTACTCTCTGATATTGCCACAACTCCGATCAATCCATGTACGCTAAACTGAGCAAGCAACAACTCCTAGGGCGGCTGTTTTCCAATGCAGCAGTCTATGGAGCTGCTGTACTGCTGACCCGAGTGGGGGGCTTAATGCTGCTTCCACTGTATTGGCAGAAACTCGATCCTACCGATTTTGGGATAATAGCTCTTACTCAGTTAGTGACTCTGGTTCTAAGTCCGTTTTTGGGCGTTGGCCTATATGACGCTGTGCAACGCCTCTTTCACGAGTGGCCGTCTGAAGAGCGTCCTCGCTATCTTGCGGCGTTGTGGTCAATCTCTCTTCTGTTCAGTACGGCGATTTGCCTCTGGCTGTACTTCTTTGGCCAAACGTTGTTCGCCACCTTGACCTCTCAAGTGAGTTTCTCTCCCTACATTAAACAGTCCATCGGGATTGCTTTCGCCTCCAATCTGAGCTTATTTCCTTTGACTTTGATGCGTATCCGGGAAGAACTGCTTCGCTATGCGACAGTTATTATCGGGATGTTCTTGACCCAAGCGGCTGCAATCCTCTTCTACCTGTTCCAATTCAACTGGAAGGCGGATGGGTACCTAGCCGGCATGCTGCTGAGCAGCACGCTCTGGGGTATTTACTTTATCATTTTCATGTTACGCGAGACGCGATTCCCTTGGCGTATTTTCCATCTCTTGGAGCCATTGCGCTACTCACTGCCAACCTTTCCGTCGTCGATCATGGAAGGAGTAAGCAGCATCTTTGACCGCTATTTTCTCGATAAGCACGGCAGCTTGATGGTTATTGGTTTTTATAATCTCGGAAACCAGTTCGGCGGTGCGGTTAACTCCTTTAATCAGATCTTGAAGGCTTCCTGGATGCCGTTGATCTTCCGGGTGATTGGTGAGCGCGAGGATGGGCCCGCGATTCTAGGTAGACTCTCCCTCTATTACGTTGCTGCAATGGCCGTGCCTTCACTTGCGGTGGCGCTGCTCGCTAAGGACTTGATTGAACTGTTCGGCAATAGCCGTTTTGCCGGCGTCTATCCCTTCATTCCTTGGTTCGTGCTTATCTATTACCTGCAGTCGATCGCGACAGCAATGGGACGGGGCATGGATTTATCGAAGAAAACGATATTCAGCCCAATCGTCCCCTTAGTCGGCCTCGTCACGAATTTCGTATGTATGTACCTATTGGTTCCGGTTTTCGGCGTTTGGGGCGCTGTTGCCGCCTTCTTGCTGACTATGATCATGCGGGTTGGGACCCAAATTGGCCTCAGTTTCATTTTTTTCCCTCGACCGGTTTATTGGCAGGCGCTTTTAAAGGTCAACTTGATTGCCCTTGGATGTTTTTTCTCCGGCTATCAAATCGATACTGGCAGCATGTTATGGACCCTGTTGGCCAAGACTCTTCTGATTTTCGCCGCCGGTGGGCTTATCGCCTGGGCCTCGCTCGATTGGGAGAAAGCGGTCGATCTGTTACGCCGCTTACGAGTGGTTTGCAGTCGATGACAATAAATAACCGGTCCATATTCAACAAGACTTGCCAATGGGCGCACCTCTGAAGATCGCCATCGTCGTCGACAACCCGCGCCGCGACTTGCGCGGCCTAGTTCTCGTCGCGTACCAGTTTGCCCGTCGAGGCGCTAGAGTTTACTTGGTTCCAATGTATCAGCAGGGTTATGACCTGCCTTTGCTCGCTCCCGACTTGGTGGTGGTCAACTACGTTCGGGAAAGCAATCGCGGATTACTCGAAACCTACCGTGAACTGGGCTTTCGCATTGCCGTGCTGGATACCGAAGGTGGTGTGCTGTCCGAAATGGGTCTCGATTCGCCGGATAACTGGGCAAGAAGCCTGCACAGCGCGGGTCTGGCTGCACTGGTTGACGACTATTGTTTTTGGGGGGGCGAAGTCCACCGCGCCTTCCTTGTCCACAGCGGTATGCCCCCGGCAGCCTTAGCCGTGACCGGTTGTCCGCGCTACGACGTTTGCATCGAGCCGTGGGCGGCAGTGCTCGGCTATCCACGTCAGGGCTTCATTCTGGTGAACACCAATTTTTCCGCGATCAATCCGGCCTACACTCGCTCCGCTGCTGTCGAACAAAAAATCTTTCGAGACCAAGGCTGGGATTCCGATTATATCGATACCTTATTTGCAGACCTGCACGAGGTTTTCCCGCGTTATTTGGATGCGATTGCTGACGTCGCCCGCGCTCTGCCGAACCGCTTGGTGCAGGTCCGTCCCCATCCATTTGAAAGCGAGGCTGTCTATCGCAAGCGCTTTGCCGGGATCGCTAATGTAGTAGTCGATGCCGAAGGCGACATTTTCAACGCCATTCATGGTGCAGATTGCATCTTGCACTTGAACTGTGGCAGTGCCATCGATGCAGCCCGAATGGGGAAGACTCCGGTCGCCATGGAGTTTCTCAACACTGACGTGATGCGCCGCCACGCACCTCTGCCGGTTCAGGTCAGTTGCTCGGCGAAGTCGCCTGAAGATCTACTGGCCTTGGTCTCCGATTCCGCGCTGCGCGCCGCGCGTTATGATCTGGGCGCTGCGCACAAGGTGATCGAGCCTTGGTATCACCTGAGCGACGGGCAGGGTGCCGCGCGCGTTGCCGACTTCCTTCTCGCCCGTCTGGACAAAGGCACGCGTACAGCTCGGCGGGGAATCGCCGCCAGTTTGCGCGGTGGTCGGCGCACAGCTTCCCGCGGCCAGTATCTACAGGGCGCAGTAAGTCTGCTGGCGGGCAGCCGGGTTGCTGGCGCGCTGGCGATGCAAGTACAGAAGTCGCGCCGAGGCAAGCAGATCGATCCTCAGTTCGTCGCCGCCCTGTCCAAGCGTTATGCCGAAATCGCCCAAGGGCCGCAGCCACGAATCGCGTCGGCCCGCAGCCCGTTCGCCGGGCAGTCTCTTTCCAGCCTATTGATCGATACTCTATGACTGTTCTGCCGGATATTATTTTCGTCAGTCTCGCGCAAAACCAGAGCCGCTTTTTTCACGCGGTAGGTGAGGTGCTTCAGCGTGCCGGCCATGGCATCTTTCACATCTGCTTCCATGAGGGTGCGTTCCGCGATCTGCGCTCAGCCGGATGCGCCGTGTTTAACCCGTACGAATACCAGCCTGCCAATGTGGATGCAGTGCGATTCGAAGACTTCTCAATCGCCAATCCGGCGCTGCTCCTAGGCCACGAAAAAGCTGCTTACGAGCTGGCCAATACCGCCGCCTTGGCGCGAAAGTTCAAGGGCCATTTGGCAGCGCTGGGGGCCATCGTCGACGAGCTCGTCGCCCGAGACCGGCCCCTGTGCATGGTCCAGGAACTGGGGGGCTTCACCTCGGCGCTAGCTGCCTATTACGCCGCTCGCCGCCGTGGGATCGACAACTGGTTTATCGAGCCATCATTTTTCCGCGGGCGTATCTTCTTCACCCCGAATTCTTTCGCTGCGCCGCTAGTGCCGCCCGCTGTGGGCGAGGCCGCGGCTGATATGAAAAAAATCCTCGACGCCATCGTCGAAAGCCGGGCAGTGGCGATTCCAGCAAAGGACCGTCTGCACTACCGCGGCGTCAGCAAGAAGCTGCTCGACCCGAAAAATTTTCGCCGCCTGGCTGAAAAACTGGTTGCAAAGCATATTCGCGGCGAGCGGGAAGAGTTCCAGCATATTGGCGGCCATGTCGCCCGCCATCTGCGGATGTTCTTCAATTCGCGGCGGCTTACCCGCCATTACCGTGAACTGCCTGCCGGCGAGCGCTTCATCTATTACCCGCTCCATGTGCCGGCAGACTTCGCCCTCACTATCCGCTCGCCCGAATACCTCGACCAGTACACTCTGATCGACTATCTATGCCGGATCGCGCCCCTCGGTTATCGCATTGTCATCAAAGAGCATCCGGCCTTGGTGGGGGCGGTATCGCCGGTGCGGATTGGTGACCTGCTCGCTCGTCATGATAACTTCATGGTGTTGTCGCCGGCGCTGAACAATCACGACGTGCTCGCAGCCGCGGATGCCGTGGTGACGGTGAATTCGAAGTCTGGGGCGGAGGCGTTGCTTCACGGAACTCCTGTGGTGGTTCTAGGCGATGCGTTCTATAGAAGTTGTGTGCAGGTTCGGCAGGTCAGTGCCCTGAACGAACTCCAGACAGCCTTGGCCAAGGCGCTTGCACCGACAGCAGCCTACGATCGCGAGGCTACTCTGACATTTTTCCAAGCGATCTGGGACGCTAGCCGTAGCGGCGAGCTCTATGACGATTCCGCGGGCAACGTGACGCAGTTTGCTGCATCGCTCGCTGACTGCGTTGGGGACGGAGCAAACAATGCCAAGTAACTTCACACAGCCGTTGGTGCGTCTCGGCGTCCTACTCGTTGCCGGGGTTACGGTCGTTCATCTGCTGTCTTGGTGGATCGCGCCGTTTCGCAGCGTCCATCCTGAAGTCCCTGTGTGGTTGGCGATCCTGCTCTTCCAAGGGGGGCTGGCGGCGACCATTGTGCTGGCTGCCCGTCTGGCTACACGCATCGCGGGCGACAGCCATGGCAACTGGCAGAACGGTTTGGCAGCATTACCGATCCACCGCTTATTCTGGATTGCTCTCGGTGGACTGGTTTTCCATTTGCTGGCCAAGGCCGGGCTAATCAGTTCGACGCCTTACGAATGCCCTACTGTACTTCGCGATATGTGGATCCACCACGATCGCAGCAAAGATCCGCTGTGGCTGCGAGCAAGTAGCATGCTGGGGCACGTCGGGTCGCAGTTTGCTATGCCCGGGGCCTTGCTGGCCGGATTCCAGATCACCTTTGGCCGGCGCGGCTGGCGGCAATGGGGCACCTTCGTCGGCTGTGTCGCGGTCATTGTTCTCTATAGCGCAGTCATTCTGTCTCGGAGCACCATGCTGACTGCAATGATCATAATCGGTCTCGGCGTTGCCCTGGGCCTGTGTGCCGCAGGAACAGCGTTCTGGTCGCGTCTGAGTGCCGGCGGGCTGGCGCTGGGAATTGTCTTCACCGTCGCTGTCTTGTTCAATCTCACGATCTTCAAAGGCAAGATTGAATGCGGCATGGTCACCGATTCGGTGTACGTGAAGACCAATTTGGTGGGGACGGACGTGGAGGTAACCGGCGATCACCTCTCTGGTGGACGCTTTGCCACGCTGCGCGTGCTACCGACCCTGCAGTACCTGAACCATGCGTTGTGGAATTTCGCCATTATCCTCAATACGGACAGGCGTGGTAGCCCACTGCTACTCGGATTCGTCGATGATTATCTGCGACGCATCGGCATCGGTGACGCAGCCGAGTACAAGCTCCGAATTCATTCGCTTGGCGGGGCTACGTTGCCAGGTGCTGCTTATCATGACTACGGCTATCTTGGCCTGCTCGGCACCGCAGTAGTGGTCGGCATGTGCTGGGTACTGGGTGCCGTATTACTTTCGCGGGGGCGCCGCTGGGGCCTGCTCGGTCTGACCTGCCTCGTTGCTGCCGGCTTGACAATCGCATTAAGTGGCCTGTTCGTTGGTCCGGCGACGATGAGTTTCCCGTTCGTCATGTTCGCCTTTCTGGCTTGTGTAGGCGGCATTCTTCCGCAAACAGATAACAATCGGCCGGCGGTTGTTCGCAGAGACAACAACGTATGACAAAGGTATCGATCATCACCCCCGCGTACATGGCCGCTGCCTTTGTCGGCGAGGCGATCCGTTCGGTCCAGGCCCAAGACATGACTGACTGGGAGATGCTGATCGTCGACGATGGTTCTCCCGACAACACCGCAGCCGTGGTCGTCGGCTATGCCGCGGCTGACTCGCGTGTCAAGCTGATCCGCCAGCCCAACAGCGGTCCTGCGCTTGCCCGCCAGGCCGCGCTGCATGCTGCCAGCGGGCGTTACATAGCCTTCCTCGACAGCGACGATTACTGGTTGCCAGGCAAGCTCGCGCGCCAACTCGATTTCATGACCCGGCAACAGGCAGCGGTGAGCTTCACCCGCTTCCGCCGCATCAACCACGATGGCAGCCGCAGCGGCCATCTGATAGCCATTCCCGATCGCCTCGACTACCGCGGTCTGCTTTGCAACACGGCGATGGCGACATCGTCGGTGATCGTCGATCGCCAGCTAAGTGGCCCCTTTGTAATGACAAACACCTATTACGACGACTATGTCCTTTGGCTCGATCTACTGAAGCGCGGGCATATCGCCCACGGCCTAGGGGAGGACCTGATGCGTTACCGAGTGGTCAGCCAGTCGGTGTCACGCAACAAGGGTAAGTCGGCGCGCATGGTGTGGCGCATTTATCGCGACGTCGAGCAGATGTCGCGGCTGCGCGCGGCCTGGTGCTTCGCGCATTATGCGATTAATGCCTGGCGCAAGTACCGAGACTTCTGATCATGCGCGTTCTTATCACTGGTGCTGGCGGTTTCATTGGGCAGGCGTGCGTCGACCGCTTTATCCTAGCGGGGATGCAGGTGCGCGCGATCAGCCGGCGGGCGATCGCACCACGTGCGGGTTTGGAATCCGTATGCTTAGCTGATCCGCTTGCCGCCGACTGGCGTGCCTTGCTCGACGATGTGGACTGCATTCTGCACTTGGCCGGTGTCGCTCATCAGCCCGGCGCCGTGGCGACCGAATATGAAGATATCAATATCCGCCTGACCGAGCGTTTGGCCGAGGCTGGCATCGCTGCCGGAGTCAAGCGTTTTGTCTTCCTCAGTTCGGTTGCCGTCCATGGCCGCCAAGGCGGCTGTCTGGACGAGAGCAGCCCCTTGCACCCAGCGGACAGTAACGGTCGGACCAAGGCAATCGCCGAGGCGTGTCTTAAGAAAATTGCTCACGCTACGCCAATGGAATGGACTGTGGTGCGCCCGCCGTTGGTTTACGGACCCGGCGCGCCGGGAAATTTCCGTATTCTGGCCCGCTTGATCCGGCGTGGCATACCGCTGCCATTAATGGCAGCGAGGGCGCCACGCAGTTACATTGGCATCGACAACTTGATCGCCGCCCTGCTGTGCGTGACCGCGCATCCGAAAGCGGCGAATAGGACCTATCTGGTCAGCGACAATAACGATCTTGGCACTGCTGACCTGATCCGGTTAATGGCTCGCGCCTTGGGGCGTGGTCCGAGGCTTTGGTGGCTGCCGTCATGGAGCCTGCGCTTGGGCGCCATGCTCCTTGGGCGCGCAGCCGATGCCGAACGGGTCCTCGGCCGCTTGCAGCTAGACACTTCCGCGATCCGCAACGAGCTGGGCTGGATGCCAGCGATTCCGATCGATGTCGGGATTGTTCTGGCGATGACCAACGGTTCCGAAACAATAAGTTAAACGCAAACCAGAAAGAAACAACCATGGAAAAAATTGCTTACCCGAAGCCGGTTGATTACACCCTTTATGAAGACGAAGCCCATGCCCACGAAACCAAGTATGGCCTTCCGTCCGAGGTCCGTTATTGCGTGCGTTGCGTGATTTCCAACCAGCGGCCCAACTCAGCGGTGGAATACAGTCACGTCAAGGAGAGCAAGAAGCTGACGATCAATCTCGACGAAGAGGGCGTCTGCGATGCCTGCCGTTTCGCCGAGCTAAAGAAGACGGGGATTGACTGGGCAGAACGCGAACGGCAGTTGGTCGAGTTATGTAATCAGCATCGCAGCAAGGACGGCAGCTACGACTGCATTGTTCCTGGTTCTGGCGGCAAGGATAGCTTCTATGCATCACACATCCTACGGACCAAATATGGGATGCACCCGCTCACAGTAACTTGGGCTCCCCACATCTATACCGAATGGGGCTGGAAAAACTTTCAGTCGTGGATTCACGCTGGCCATGACAACCTGCTGTCGACGCCCAATGGTCGAGTGCACCGTCTGCTGACCCGCCTTGCGGTGGACAATCTTTTCCATCCCTTCCAGGCTTTCATGCTTGGGCAGAAGTCCCTGGCGCCGAAGATGGCCTTGCTGCACAAGATTCCCTTGGTTTTCTTCGGCGAGAACGAGGCCGAATATGGCAACCCGATCGGCGATACCGCGTCTGCCAAGCGCGATTGGTCCTATTTCACCGCCGCCGATCAATCCAAGGTCAGCCTTGGCGGGGTCGCGGTGCCCGACCTGAGGCGCCATTTCGGCCTCGAACAACAGGACCTTATTCCCTACTTGCCGGCCGATCCCAATCAGATCGAGGCTCAGAAGGTCGAGGTGCACTATCTCGGCTATTACCTGAAGTGGCATCCACAAAGTTGTTATTACTATGCCGTCGAGCACGGCGGCTTTCAGGCCTCACCGGAGCGCACCCCGGGCACATACAGCAAGTACAACAGCATTGATGACCGGATTGACGACTTTCATTACTACACCACCGGGGTCAAATTCGGAATCGGCCGCGCCAGCTACGACGCAGCGCAGGAGATCCGTTCTGGTGACATTACCCGGGAGGAGGGCGTGGCACTAGTCAAACGCTTCGACCACGAATTCCCCGAGCGCTTTGCCGATGAGATCTTTCGCTACCTTAGTATCCCGGCCAGTGAATTCCCCGAAGCGAGCGCAATGTTTGACCAGCCGACAATGACGCGTGAGTATTTCATGGCCCTCGCCGACACCTTCCGCAGTCCTCACCTGTGGAAGCGCGAGGGGGGCGAATGGAAATTGCGCCATGCAGTGTGGCACGACCACCACCAAAAGATTGATTGAGCCCTGCGCTATCATGAGCAATCTGCGCATTATTCCGCGGCTCGACATCAAGGGGCCGAACTTGATCAAGGGGATCCAACTGGAAGGTCTGAGGGTGATGGGCGACCCGCAGGAATTCGCCATCCGCTATTACGAGGCAGGTGCCGACGAATTAATCTATATGGATATCGTTGCCAGCCTTTACGGTCGCAATAACCTGAGCGACATCATCCGCCGTGCGGCTGACCGTGTATTCATTCCGATTACCGTTGGTGGCGGCATCCGCTCAGTGGACGATGCCCGGAACATCCTTCGCTCCGGTGCTGATAAGGTGGCGATCAACACCGCCGTCATTGCCCGCCCCGAACTGATCACTGAAATGGCGCGTCGCTTCGGCTCGCAGGCGATGGTACTCTCGATCGAAGCCAAGCAGGTGGCGCCCGGCAAATGGGAAGCGTACACCGACAACGGGCGCGAGCGCACCGGGCTTGATGTCATTGAGTGGACCCGGCGTGGGGTCGAGCTGGGCGCTGGTGAAATTCTCCTCACCTCGGTGGATCGGGAAGGCACGCGCAAGGGCTTTGACATCGAGCTGGTGCGCCAGGTAAGCGCAGCGGTTCCCGTGCCAGTGATCGCCAGCGGTGGCATGGGCAGCATCGAACACTTCCTCGAGGTAGTCACCTCAGCTGGTGCGGACGCGGTCTCGATGGCCGACGTCCTTCATTACAATCGACTGTCCCTCGCCAACATGCGCGAAGCCGGACGTGCTGCCGGTCTGGTAGTGAGAACGCTATGACGCACGCAACACCTGTAACCTTGGTCGATTATGGGATGGCCAATTTGCTCAATGTTGCGCGCGCCTTCGAACATTGCGGTGCAACTGTGCGTGTGGTTGAGACGGCTGCGGACCTTCTCGCCGCCGAGCGCCTTGTGGTGCCTGGTGTCGGCGCCTTCCACGACTGCATGAAAGAAATGCGCCAGCGTGGCTTCGATGAGGCTCTGCGCCGCTATGTCGATACCTGCCGGCCACTGCTGGGCATCTGCGTTGGCATGCAGGCCCTGTTCGAGGTCAGCGAGGAATTCGGCGAACATCCGGGGCTGGGTATCCTGCCCGGGCGCGTGAAGGCGGTGCCGCGCTTCAGAGTGGATGGCGCTACCCAGCGCGTACCGCATATCGGTTGGAGTCACCTGATCGAACCCGAAGCTGGGCGCAACTGGGAGGGGACTCTTCTGGCACCTCTCCGTGGCCGGCATCCAGCGCTGTATTTCGTCCATTCGTTTGCTGCGCAACCGGACGCTCTAGCTGACCGCCTTGCCGACTGCTTGTACGGCGGCCACCGGATCTGCGCTGCGGTCCAGCGAGGCAATGTGATGGCCACCCAATTCCATCCGGAGCGCAGCGGTGAAACCGGTCTAGAAGTCGTCCGTCATTTTCTTGCAATCTGATGGGTGCTAACTGGAGGGTGTGTGAATAAGCTGCGATTCCTCATCGTCAGTCTGGGAAGCATCGGCCGGCGCCATTTGCGCAACCTGCGCGCCTTGCGGCCGCAGGCGCAGATAGGCGTCCTTCGCTTGACTGCGGCTGGCGCCAGCGAAGCCTTGCTGGAAGGGGTCGACCTGCAGTTTTCCACGCTGGCGGAGGCCTTGGCATTCGCCCCTGATGCCGCCGTTATAGCCAGCCCGGCCTCTGCGCATCTCGCGGTTGCCTTGCCGCTGGCCCGGGCGGGCATTCCGCTGCTGATCGAAAAGCCCCTCGCAGACCGCCTCGACGGTGTCGATGAGCTCATCGCTGCGGCCTGCGCGCCAGTGATGGTCGCCTACAACCTGCGCTTTCTGCCTTCGCTAGCCGAAGCGCGGCGCCTCGTTCATGCCGGGATCATTGGCGAGGTGCTCGCCGTGCGTGCCGAGGTTGGCCAATATCTGCCCGGATGGAGGCCATCGAGTCCCTATCAGCACACTGTGTCGGCGCAACAGGCTTTGGGCGGAGGCGCGCTCCTCGAACTCAGCCACGAGTTCGACTATTTGTATTGGATATTCGGCCTGCCTGCGCTGGTTAATGCCAGCGGTGGCCGCTACAGCGCGCTGGAGATTGACGTCGAGGACCTGGTCAGCGTCAATCTTACGTACGAAAATCCGCCCCGATTGGTCCACGTCCATCTCGACCTGTTACAACGGGAGACCACCCGGGGCTGCAAGTTCATCGGCAGCGAGGGCACACTGCGCTGGGACGGTATCGCCGATACCCTTGAATGCTTCGAACCGATCTCTGGCACCTGGCACGTGGTCGACACTGAGCCCTGCCAGGACCGAAACGCAATGTACGTTGATGAACTTGCCCATTTCCTAGACTGCGCAGCAAGCGGGCGGACACCGTTAGTCGATCTGCGCGCTGCGCGTGACGTACTCGCCATCGTGGAAGCGGCCAAGGCCTCGATTTCGGGCCAATGCTCGATTACCTTAAAGGACTATGCAAAAGACTAATTTTAAGGCGGTGTGTTTCATCTTTGCCCGTGGCGGCTCCAAGGGTCTGCCTCAGAAAAATATCCGTCCTCTCGGTGGCAAGCCGTTGATTGCCCATTCGATCGACATGGCACGGGCGAATTCACGTCTGATGACGGTGATCGTCTCCACCGATGATCCAGCAATCGCTGAGATCGCCTGTGCTCACGGCGCCGAAGTGCCCTTCATGCGCCCACCGGAACTCGCCACCGACACCGCGCCCGAAGCGCTCGCCTGGCGTCATGCGGTCGAGTGGTATCAGCGCGAGCGCGGTGAATTCGATATCTTTCTCAGTCTGCCCACAACCTCACCCTTTCGCCAGCAGGCGGATGTGGATGCCTGCCTTGATATGCTCGTCGGTGATCCGGCGGCCGACGGCGTGATCACCGTGCGCGACGCAGAGCGGAGTCCCTACTTCAACATGGTGACTCTCGACAGCGAAGGTTATGCTGGCTTGGTGATCCACCCGCCGGGCACCGTAAGCCGTCGCCAGGATGCGCCGGTGGTCTATGACGTGACGACGGTCGCCTATGCTGTGCGCCCGGCTTTCATCTTGGGCGGTGCACGCCTTTTTGATGGGCGACTGCGCGTGGTGCGGGTGCCTGCCGAGCGCGCGCTGGATATCGACACACCCTACGATTTCATGCTCGCCGAAGCGATCGCTGCCCATATGTCCGCCCATCCGCAGAACTGTCTCCCATGAACGCCTTCACCAACGCCTCTTCGCCCAGGACATTGTCATCCCTTATGGATCTACGCGGCCGTGTCGCCGTGATCACTGGCGGCGCCGGCCATCTCGGCCGGCAGATGGCCTCTGCCTTAGCCGAGCTCGGTGCCTCGATCTGCCTTGTCGATCGCAATGCCGAGGCTCTCGCAACTGCCGTCGGCTCTCTCGTCGAATCCTGGCAAGTTGATGCCGATGGTATTGTCCTCGACCTTGAGCAGGACGCCGCGCGCGCCACGCTACCGGAACAACTGGCGACACGCTTTGGTCGCGTCGATGTTCTGGTTAACAACGCCGGGTTTGTCGGTGACAGTCAGCTCCAAGGATGGGTGGTGCCATTCGAGGAGCAGCGGATTGACACTTGGCGGCGGGCCATGGAAGTCAATCTGACTGCGGCCTTCCACTTCGCTCAGCTCTTGGCCCCGCAGCTAAATGCGAGCGGTCATGGCAGCATCGTGAACATCAGTTCGATCTATGGCTTGGTAGGTCCAGATATGAGTCTTTACGAAGGCACGGCGATGGGCAACCCCGCCGCTTATGCGGTCAGCAAGGGCGGGGTGCTGCAGATGACGCGCTGGTTATCCACGGTGCTTGCTCCGGCGGTACGGGTAAACAGTATCACCCCAGGTGGAATTGCGCGCGGCCAGGCGGCCGCTTTCGTCGAACGCTACGAGCGGCGCACGCCTCTTCGCAGAATGGGTCGGGAAGAAGATTTCAAAGGTGCGATCGCGTTTTTTGCCAGCGACCTGTCGGCCTGGGTGACCGGCGAGAACCTGATGGTCGATGGCGGCTGGACCGCTTGGTGAGGACGATATGAAGACACTGATCATTGCGGAAGCGGGCGTCAACCATAACGGTGACGAAGCCCTAGCTCTGGCTCTCGTGGACAAGGCCGCGGAGTGCGGTGCGGATATCGTCAAGTTCCAGACTTTCAAAGCCGATAAGCTAGTGCGCAAGGGCGCGGCTAAAGCCGAGTACCAGCAGCGGACTACCGGCAGTGGCGACCAGCACTCGATGTTACGCAGCCTGGAGCTGTCCGACGATCTTCACTACAAGCTGCTCGAGCGCTGCAGGATGCGCGGCATCGAGTTCATGTCCACGGCCTTCGACGAGGATTCGGCGAACTTCCTCGTCGATCTAGGTATGGCTCGGCTAAAGATCCCGTCCGGCGAGCTCACCAACCATCCATTTCTCGCTCACCTCGCGGAAAAAAATCTTCCGATCATCCTCTCCACTGGGATGTCCACTCTCGACGAGGTTCGAGAGGCGATCACGGTCATCAACGATGTGCGCACACGGCTTGGATTTGCCGCACCCCTGAGCGAGATGCTGACCGTGCTGCACTGCACCTCCAACTATCCCACCCGAATGGAAGATGTGAACCTGCGGGTGATCCCCATGTTGATCGACGCTCTCGGTCTACCGGTCGGATATTCTGACCACACTGAAGGCCTATTGATTCCAGTTGCTGCTGCGGCGGCAGGTGCAGTAGTGATAGAAAAGCACTTCACTCTTGATCGCAGCCTGCCCGGCCCCGACCATGCCGCATCCATTGAAGCCTGTGAACTGGCGACGATGGTCTCCCAGATCCGCCAGATCGAGCGCGCCCTCGGATGCGCGACCAAAGAACCCATGCCGAGCGAGATTCCGGTTCGTAATCTGGTTCGCCGAAGTGTCACCCTCATTCGTCCACTGGCGGCTGGTGTGCCAATTGGGCCAGAAGATTTGGCCCTACTGCGCCCCGGCGACGGTATTGCGCCCAAGGACTTGCAACGGGTGATTGGCCGGGCCACTGCTCACGCCCTCCCTGAAGGTACCACTTTGCAGTGGAGCGACCTCGCGTGAATTCCACGGCGCGCAGAATTTGCTACGTATCAGGGACACGGGCTGATTTTGGCCTGATGCAGTCGAGCTTGCAACAGATCGCTGACACGCCCGGGCTCGCCTTGGATGTGGTGGTCACTGGGATGCACCTGTCGGCGCGCTTCGGTACCACGGTGAACGAGATCATGGCCAGCGGTCTACACGTCGCAGCGCAGATTCCGGTGGCCATCGATGAGTCCACGGGCGCGGCGATGGCACGTAACCTTGCAGCGACTTTAAGCGGCTGCGTCGATGCTTTTGAACGTCTGAGACCGGACGTCGTGCTCCTGCTCGGCGATCGCGGCGAGATGCTCGCAGGCGCTCTGGCGGCAATCCATCTGAATATTCCGATCGCTCACATACATGGAGGAGAACGCTCGGGCACCGTCGATGAACCCGTTCGTCATGCAATCTCAAAGCTCGCCCATTTACATTTCGTCTCTTCCGAGGATGCGCGTGCTCGCCTAGTGCGCATGGGTGAGGCCGCAGAACATGTGTTTGTGTGCGGCGCGCCGGGTCTCGATGGCTTGGCCGAACAGGCGACTCAGAGCCGCGAGGCATTGTGTGTCGATGTTGGCTTCGCGCCGGTCGGCCGGCTGGGTCTGCTGGTCTATCACCCTGTGTTGCAGGAGGCGGCCGCAGCCGAGGGACAGGCCCGCCTGTTGATCGAGGCCTGTCTGGCGAGCCAGCTGCAGGTGATGGCGCTGATGCCTAATTCCGATGCCGGCAATGCAGGTGTGCGCCGCGTACTCGATGAATATGCTAGCCATTCCCAAGTCCGCGTGCGCACCCATCTGCCGCGCCCTGAGTTTATTTCGTGGATGGCTGCCAGCGACCTTATGGTGGGCAATTCTAGCAGTGGGATCATTGAAGCTGCCACCTTTGGAACGCCAGTGGTCAATGTCGGCATACGCCAGAACCTGCGTGAGCGCAATGCCAATGTCATTGACGTGGCTCCTACGGAGGAAGCCCTCGCGGCGGCGCTGGTCCGGGCTCTCAGTGTGGGCCGATTCCCATGCCGCAACGTCTACGGTGACGGTCAGGCTGGCCGCAGGATCGTCGCTCAGCTGCTCGCCGCTGACCTCTCCAGCCGTGTGCTTCTGAAGGTTAATACTTATTAATAATTCTCATCTGACCGGATAGCCCGAAATGCTCAACGTACTCTTCATGGGACGCAAGCCAGTTGCCGCTAAGGCCCTGACTTGGCTTTGCCAACAGCCGGGCGTGCGCGTGGTGGGGGTCATCACCGACAGCCACCTGGCGGTCTCGCCGACTCGCGAGGTCGCCGAAGCACATAGCATCGCGGTGATCAATCGCGACGAAATGGAGCGCCAAGTAGCTGCTGGACAACTGAAAGTTGACCTAGCACTTTCGGTTCTCTACTGGCAGAAGATCAGGGCGCCGCTTTTGCAGGCTTGCGCCCGCGGGGTGATCAATTTCCATCCGGCGCCATTGCCCGAATACAAGGGCACCGCAGGATACAACCTGGCTATTCTGAACAGCCTCAAGCAGTGGGCGGTAACCGCTCACTATGTGGATGCGGATATCGATACCGGTGCACTGATCGACGTAAGCCGCTTCCCGGTAGATGCCGAGCAGGAAACGGCCCTGAGCTTGGAACGCAAAAGCCAACCCGAGTTGCTTGCCCAGTTCATCCGCGTCACTGGACAGGCTCTTTCTTGCACAAGCTTGCTGCCGACCACACCGAATGTCGGAGGGGTGTATGTCAGTCGGCCGGAGATGGAAGCGATGAAGGAAGTTCGCCCTGGAGATGATGTGGCGCGCAAGATTCGAGCATTCTGGTTTCCACCCTATGACGGTGCTTGGGTGAATGTGAACGGGGTCCGCTGCACCCTAGTCAGCCCTCAAATCTTGCTGACGCTCGGTGATCCGGGCGTCAGCAATCTATTCACAAGCCCTGCGGCTGCCGACGGTAAAAACTGAGCCGCTCAATCGAGACGTTTTCCCATGACGCCAGCCTACCTCTCACTTACCCGCAGCGCGACGCTTCGCGATGCACTTGCTCAACTCGAACGCACTTCGGCTGGCATTCTCCTTCTCGTTACTGACGATGGCATTTTCGAGCGCACCATTACTGATGGCGATCTACGCCGCCTCATCCTTGCAGACAATGCGCTGGACAAATCCCTCACCTCCTTGCCTGTGATCCATTCGCAAGTGATCGGCGCCGATTTTTCCCGCCGCGACGCACTTGCGGTAATGAACGAAGCCGGGATCAACCACCTGCCGGTGGTTGATCCCGCAGGCAGAGTGATCGAGGTGCTTGACCGCAAGGACATCGACGAGCAGATTTTATTATCGACACCTCACATGGGCAGTGCCGAGCGTGATTACGTGGAGGAAGCGTTCCAGACAAACTGGATCGCGCCGCTCGGGCCCAATGTGGATGCCTTCGAACGAGAACTGGCGGCCATCGTCGGAAGCAGCCATGCAGCAGCACTGTCGTCGGGCACTGCGGCCATTCACCTTGGCCTTCGCCTTCTGGGCGTAAGGCGTGGGGACTATGTGTTCTGCTCGACGCTGACCTTTGCCGCCAGCGCCTTCCCGATTGTTTACCAGGGAGCCAAGCCGGTGTTCATCGACGTCGAGGCGACCACCTGGAATATGTGCCCCGTGGCTCTTAAGAGGGCTTTCGAGGCGGCCGAGCGGACCGGCCGGATGCCGAAGGCGGTGATCGTGGTCAACCTTTACGGTCAGAGCGCGGACATGGATCCGATCATGACCTTGTGCGAGCGCTACGGTGTGCCCATTCTGGAAGACGCAGCGGAATCTCTTGGTGCTAAATATAAGGGTCGATCCAGTGGGACCTTTGGCCGACTGGGCGTTTTTTCTTTCAATGGCAATAAGATCATCACCACTTCGGGGGGCGGGATGCTGGTCTCCGACGATCTATCGTTGATCGAGAAAGCCCGCTTCCTTGCAACCCAGGCGCGAGACCCCGCGCCCCATTACGAGCACAGTGAAGTTGGTTTCAACTACCGCATGAGCAACATTCTGGCTGGCGTCGGTCGCGGCCAACTGAAGGTTCTGGAGGAACGCGTGGCGGCAAGGCGCAAAATTTTTGAAACCTATCAGCGCGAGTTGGCAGACAATGAGTTGCTGGAATGGATGCCGGAGCCGTCCTGGAGCTTTTCCAACCGTTGGCTGACCGCCGCCACATTAAGCACCGATGCGCCGCTGACCGCCGCCGAGCTGATCCAGCGTCTCGCCGGTGAGATGATCGAGGCCCGTCCCGTGTGGAAGCCGATGCATTTGCAGCCGGTCTTTGCTGGCTGCGCCCATTTCACCGCTGGCGGCGCGCCGGTGGCTGATCGCCTCTTCAGCAATGGCATATGCCTGCCCTCTGGCTCGAACATGACTGGCCAGCAGATCAAGAGGGTCGTCGCCACTCTGCGCCAGTTGCTAGGCAAGAGGGGTGCATGAGACGCCTGCTCGATATCGCGGTGGTGCTCGCTGCCTTCGCTATTCTTGCCCTGCCGATGGTGGCGATCGCTATCGCAATCCGCCTCACCTCAAGCGGACCGGCGCTCTATTGGTCGGATCGGGTTGGGCGCCACAATCGTATCTTTCGCATGCCTAAGTTTCGTTCAATGCGCTTGGACGCGCCGATTGTCGCCACTCATCTGCTCGCCCGCCCACACAGCTATTTGACACCAATCGGATCCTTCCTGAGACGTTCGAGTCTGGACGAATTGCCGCAGCTGTGGAGTATTTTGAAAGGTGACATGAGTTTTGTGGGCCCCCGACCGGCGCTGTTTAATCAGGAAGACTTGATTACGCTGCGAACCGAAAAAGGCGTAGACGAACTGGTGCCAGGCCTTACTGGATGGGCGCAGGTCAACGGAAGAGATGACCTGCCAATTCCTCAAAAGGTGAAGCTCGACGTTGAGTATTTGCAGCGGCGGTCCCTGCTGTTCGATCTGAAGATTTTATGGATGACGGCGTCGAAGGTTCTGGCAAGGGATGGGGTCTCACATTGAAGAAAAACTCGGGCCATATTGAGCAACCAGAACGCAGGCAGGCTACACGCGATGAAGAAACCTCTGTTTAAGTTAGTCTTGCCGATTCTTGCCTTGCCACGCGCAGCGAAGCGGTTTGTAGCCCTGTCTGTCGATTTAGGCTTGTGTGTCCTGACTGTGTGGCTGGCCTACTATCTGCGCCTTGGCGAGTTTGTGGCGATGTCTGGTACTGCCTTGTGGGCCGTTGGCGCATCCATTGGTATCGCGCTGCCCATCTTTGTCGTCTCAGGCCTTTACCGAGCCATATTCCGCTATAGCGGCTGGCCGGCCTTGCTGGCAGTGGCGCGCGCCGTGGGCATTTACGGACTGCTGTATGCATCCATCTTTACCGCCATTGGCATCGCAGGCGTACCGCGTACCGTGGGCCTCATCCAGCCTATTCTGCTGCTATTGTTCGTGGGGGCTTCACGTGCGCTCGCTCGCGTCTGGCTGGGCGATCAGTACCTGAACATCCTTAAGCATGCTTCTCGACCCAAAGTGTTGATCTATGGCGCTGGGAGCACGGGGCGCCAATTGGTGGCCGCAATGGCTAACAGCCATGAAATGCAGGTTGTCGGGTTCCTGGACGATGACGATCGCCTGCACGGCCACGTGCTGAACGGCCAACCCATCTACAACCCGTCAGATCTCGTCAATCTAGCCCCTACATTGGTCATCAGCGACGTGTTGCTGGCCATGCCCAGCCTCAGCCGCAAGCGACGCAATGAAATTTTGGCTCAGATTCGACCAGCGCGCGTGGCTGTACGCACATTGCCAAGCGTGACAGATTTGGCGCAAGGCAAAGTCAGTATCTCGGATCTGCGTGAACTGGACATTGACGATTTGCTCGGCCGCGAGCCCGTCATGCCAAACCACATCCTGCTGGCAATGAATGTGCGCAGCAAAGTCGTCATGGTGACTGGCGCTGGAGGTTCGATAGGTAGCGAGTTGTGTCGCCAGATTCTTGCTGTCGGCCCAAGCAAACTGCTGCTGATCGAACAGAGTGAATTTGCACTCTATGGCATTCACCAGGAGCTCGAAGAAAAGCTAGCCGATCGCAACATTGTGTTGGTGCCCTTGCTAGCTTCGGTACAAGACGTTGAGCGCATGCGCGAGATCATGTCGACCTGGCGTCCTGACACCGTTTACCACGCTGCTGCTTACAAGCATGTGCCACTGGTGGAACACAATCCGGCCGAAGGGATTAAGAACAACGTGTTGGGCACGTTGCGCACCGCACAGGCCGCCGCAGAAAACGGTGTGTTCGACTTCGTCCTGATCAGTACCGATAAGGCCGTCCGCCCGACCAATATCATGGGGGCCAGCAAGCGACTGGCAGAAATGGTGTTGCAGGCACTGGCAGCTACCAACCCCGGTACCAAATTCAGCATGGTGCGTTTTGGTAATGTGCTGGGTTCCTCGGGGTCAGTTGTGCCGAAGTTCCGTCAGCAAATCTGCGATGGTGGTCCGATCACGCTGACCCATCCTGAGATCACCCGCTATTTCATGACCATTCCAGAAGCCTCGCAGTTGGTGATCCAAGCAGGTGCCCTGGCTAAGGGGGGGGACGTGTTTGTGCTCGACATGGGGCAGTCAGTCAAGATTATTGACTTGGCGCTGCGGATGATTGAACTCTCGGGTTTGACCGTCAAAGATGAGCAAAATCCTGATGGCGATGTCGAGATCGAAATCACTGGACTGCGTCCGGGTGAGAAGCTTTATGAAGAACTACTGATCGGCGATGACCCTAAGCCCACATCCCACTCACGGATCATGAAAGCCCACGAAGAGTTTATCCCTTGGGCGGAATTAGAGAAAAAGGTGAAAACACTGGAAATGGCGCTTGATGTCAATGATGTTGGCGTCATCCGCTTGATGCTGCAACAGCTCGTGACTGGTTACGCGCCCAATGAAGAAATTGTCGATTGGGTTTACTTGGAGCAGGAGGCTGAGGCGCAAGCGCTGGGGTTGGCGAAATAACTTTGGCGAACGCTGTCCAGCGAAAAGGCTAAGACTATTCAGGATGTGTCGACAGCTTTCGTATAATGAGGCCCCAACCTTTGCTTTCGGAGCCCCATGGATTCCGTACCCCTATGGGTGCAAATCGTCTCACTAGTCGCCCTGACCTGCACCTCGGCATTCTTTTCCATTTCTGAAACAGCGCTGCTCGCGCTGAATCGCCACCGCATCAAGCATCTTGCACGGCGTGGTTCCAAGCGGGCGCAGATTACGCTCTGGCTGCTGGATCGCACCGACCGCATGCTGTCGCTGATCCTCATCGGCAGCACGGTCGTCAACTCGCTGATCACAGCGCTGGTCACGTCGTTGGCCATTTCAGCATTCGGCAATGACGAGAAGGTCATCACCATCGCTACCGGCATCGTTGCGTTCTTGTTGATCGTCTTTGCCGAGATCACCCCCAAGGTGATCGGCGCGACCTACCCGGAGCGCATTGCGCTGCCAGCCTCGTTCCTCATCAAGCCGTTGATGATCATCGCTGGTCCGGTCATCTGGTTCATGAATTTGTTTGTGCGCGCGCTGTTGCGGCTCATGCGAATTCGTACCGGCTCCGAAGCGCGTGACCAGCGGCTGTCGCCGGAGGAGTTGCGATCGATGGTGCTGGAAGGTGGCAACTTCATCCCCGTGAAGCACAAGAGCATCCTGCTGAATCTGTTCGATCTCGAGCAGGTGACGGTCGAGGATGTGATGACGCCGCGCGCACAGATCGAAGCATTGAATTTGTCGGTGCCGGT
>JACCDT010332233.1_pt1 | contig 36298 bp, 35 predicted proteins | sample 7446291 | NCBI WGS metagenome assembly JACCDT01 (sample SAMN15323446, study PRJNA562643) | freshwater metagenome | isolation source: river surface water | place: USA:Blue River Watershed | collected 2017-08-17
GATAATGGGGACAGCCACCATTTAATCATAAAATCTGTGTCATAGTATATATATGCCACGTACCTCTCGTATTGCTGTTGGTGGGGAAGTCTATCATGTTATCAATAGAGCTAATGGTAGACTTACTATCTTCAATACAAAGGAAGACTACCAGCTGTTTGAGAAGTTACTCCTTGAAACAAAAGAACTCATAGACATGCGTATTCTTGCATATACAATCATGCCTAACCACTGGCACTTAGTACTTCACCCAAAGAAAGACGGAGACCTTACTTCCTTTATGCAACGAGTAAGTAACTCTCATACAAGAAAAGTACATGCACTTACTAAGACCAATGGTTCAGGACATCTCTACCAAGGAAGATACAAATCATTTCTTGTTGAAAGTAATGAGTATCTTCTTACACTCATTAAGTATGTAGAATGTAATCCAGTACGAGCAAAGCTTGTATCAAGTTGTGAGGACTGGCAGTGGGGGAGTGCTCATACAAGACTTTTAGGAACTCTAAAAGAAAAGAAGTTACTCGATACACTCCCAACTGATCTTCCAGCTCACTATCGTAGATGGATCAATACAAGTGAAGACAAAAAAGTGTTAGAATCTATTCGTAGCTCTGTGATCAAAGGTATTCCCTATGGAGGAGAAACATGGATAGATAAGATGGTTACTACTCATAATCTTCAATCAACACTTCATTCCCCAGGTAGACCAAGAAAGTCATGATTATATTACAACACATGAAATGCAAAAGAATGGTGGCTGTCCCCATTATCCATTATTCTTCACCATATTGTGGAGCAGAATCCTGCCAACAAAGTAAAATTTGGTCAATCATTATTACAAAGTACCGATAATATAGTTCCCCTTATTAGAAGTGAGCACCAAAAAGTAAGTGGATTTTACAGTAGGTCAACTCTTGATTTTGGAAGATTTAGAGATTCTATTAGTTCTAAAACATTTAATGAACAATTTGAAATAGGAGTTCAGCAGCTTAAAAATATACTAAATATTGATATTTAGTATTATTAACTCAAAAAGCATGACTATGAATAAATATTTAAAAAATTTCCTAAATCTTTCAGAAGAAAGGCATATGCTAACACTTGAAAACAAAATTGTTAAACATAATCAGCTTGTAAAAAAAATGGTCCTTTTAGAGGAAGAGGTTTCAAATGATGAGCTTATAAGAGCTGTTAAAGAAGAAAATTTGAATGATTGGCAAAAAGTAGATATAGCAGCAAAATTATTAAAAAGGAAACAAAAAAAAGCTGCTGTAATAATTTTTGAGGAACTTAAAAATAGTCAAGACAGTTTCACTAAAGCAGATGTATATACATATTTATCTATTATAATTCCCCAATTAGAAAAAGAAGGGGAAATATAAAATTATGAATTATGATGAGTGAGTAAATTAGTCATGACAAAACAAGAACAAGAAACAAATTTTTTACCAAGAGAGAAAGTCGGAAGATATCCTAAAGAAGGCGATGTCTTCTATTATAAACATAAACATTTGGGATATGGATACGGGGTTGTAGTCACCCTGTCCGAGGGTTCAAAGGAGGGGAAATTTTGGGCTGGTGCCCTCGTGTATCTTTATGATAATTTCTCTAAAGAACTAGAAAACGACCCTAAATTAAATAAAAATAAATTAGTCCTACCACCAACCTGCGCTTTTTTTTATGAATTTTCTTCTGGTCCTTTCGTCAAGATTAAAAATATTAAATTAAAAAAAGAGGATTTTCTTGATGTGAATTGTTTTTATGACCTTTTAAGAAAAAAATATTTTGATTTTTTTTCTGGCAAAGAAATAGAAAGAGTTGAGCCATGCGGGAATAGTGGAACAAAATCAATTCTTTATATTGATGCTTTAATATCTGAAGCTAAAGGTGTCCCTATTGCTGTAAATAATCTTACTGAAGATCGTATAAAGAATGGAAGCAAATTCAAAAATTGGTAATAATTAATTAAAATTGATTACTATAATAATGGGGACAGTCACCATTTTTCTCTAAAATCTGTGGTCTAATATGTATATATGCTTCGTACTTCGCGCATTGCAGTTGGAGGAAAGTTTATCAAGTGACCGTGGTTGTAATTGAAGTAAAATAAGAGTAGAATCCAAAACATATATGAAATTAATTACATGGGCAAGTATTGTTATCTTAACTACTATAACTTTAGTTTCTTCGGTGTCTGCAGCTACATTTAATAGTAATCTCTCTCTAGGTGCACGAGGGGATGAGGTTAAGAAAGTTCAAGATTTTTTGATCGCTCAAGGTCTATTGTCTGGTGTTGCAACAGGATATTTTGGTAATCAAACAAGAACAGCTATACAAGCTTTTCAGAGAACAAACGGATTACCAGCATCAGGATTTTGGTTTCCTATGACAAGACAGAAGGCAGAAATTGCATTAAGTAAAAGTAGTATTTCTATTTCAACTACTAGTTTAAATCCTGTAGCTAATACAATTTATGCTACGACTACAATTGCTAACGAGGCTGTCCTTACTATTATGAATACTACAGGAGGAACTGTTTATTCTACAGAAAATAATATATCTTGTTACAGTAATGAAGTTTGTAAAAAAACTTTACCTACAAATAAAAAAATTGTATTACAAGCAGTACAAAATTCAGGATACGCTTTTAAAGGGTGGTCAGATGTAGCATGTGGGACTACTACGGAGTGTGTTATTTCCATGTCAAATAATAAAACAATCTCTGCTACATTTGAAATAACTCAGGTAATCAAAAATACAGGATTAATATTATCGGTAAACCACCCCACAGAGATTTGTTACATTCTTCCAGGGGCAGAGAAATGTAATCTAAAAATGATTTGGAAAAGTAATTTTGGAGTTGGAAGTACAAAATTTAATATTGATGGTAGATCAAGTTACATACAGGATCTGGGAAATTATAATTTTGCAACTGCTGATTATGATCCAAAAGATATCGCCAGTGCTCAAGCACAAAATGCCTCAGGGTTCTTTTATCTAGGGCTCTATGCGGGAAAGCATAAGGTACTCCTTACAGCAGATGGGATAGATCAGCCAATTGATAGTGTAGATGTTGAAGTGAAGTGTACACCAGGGACTACATGGTCAATAAATAGATGCATATATCTAGACGGTAATTCATTGTTTATTTTTAAATCAAATAGTGTAGTTATTAAATCCACCCCAGAAGCTATTAATTGTGGGTATACTCCAGAAATGTGTACCGGCAGTTTTTCTTCTACAACATTAGTCACACTTACCGCAATACCAAGACCCGGACATACATTCGGTGGCTGGACAGGGGATTGTTCTGGTAAAGAGCCAACATGTACTCTTTTGATGAATAAGTTAAGAAATGTTGGAGTAAACGATTAGAATTGAAGAGATAAATTGAATTTAAGGTAGTGGTCAAAAAAACAACCGCATATGCGGTTGATTTTTTTTGACCACCTCTTCTATGTGGTACCAGTAGTGAGTTTATACAGGTACTATGTCACCATCTTTTATAAGAGTTTTTTATTTTTTACAATATTCTTCTTTCAATTTTGCAAGTGTTATTGGTCCAAGGTTTCCTGTTGGGGAAACACCTTTACTTCTTTGATATGCCATAACAGCTCTTTGTGTTTGTGGTCCGAAGACACCGTTAACTTGAGGAGTGAACAATCCTCTCTCTTTTAAGAATTGTTGAAGGATGGTTATATATTCTCGTTTTGAACCTAATCTATCTCCTCGTTTGAGTGTTGTAAGCGCAGGAATAACACAACGAGGTGTAGTTGTTGCAGTGTTTTCTTTTGCAGGGTCAGTAGTAGTGAGTTCTTTTTGGTAATTTGCGCAGTCTGCTGTTCTTGTTACCTTACAAGCAAATGATGTGTCAATAAAATTAGTCATGTGCTCAAATATTGTAAGTCCAGTCTCATGCACTTTCCATTTATATATACCGTCACCTGCTAATCCATGACCTGATCCGGGAGCAGTAATTCTTTGATATGGAACATTTGCTGCAGATGCTTGGCTTACAAGACGGTCTGACATAAGATATGGAACGACAGTATCTGCTGTACCGTGAATGATGAGAGCGTTTGCATCACCAGAAGAAAGGTATTGTTTCTTATTTGGGATACCTCCTGAGATTTCGATAATTCCAACTGGGTTTTCACTCTTATTAAAAACATAATCTGCAAGGTACGCAAGATTGATTGTTGTATATGCCCCAGCTGATCCACCTTTAATAAACCAGTGAGTGTCGATTTTTCCCATAAATTCTTTTGCAACGAATTCTTTTGCTTTGATTGCATCTTCAAGCGCAGCAAGTGCAGCATAGGTCTGATCACGCGGAGTTCCTTCTTCTAGAAATTCTGTAACGAACTCCTGAGCTTTTGTATCACTCAAAGATTCTATAATTGGCTTACTGTCTGATTGAAGGAGTCTGTAATTGATAGAAAAAAGGGCATACCCAGCTTTTGCAAAGTTCGTTTTGTTCTCTATGCCACTTGATTTGTCTCCTTGAACAAAACCTCCCCCATGAATGTCTCCAACAGGAATTGGGAGCTTATCTGATCCATTTTTACAATCTACAGGTAAATATGCATCAAGATAAAGAGGTATGGTTGTTGTGCCATTTTTTGTGAGAACTAGCCCTGTCCCGTATTGTATATTTTCTACAATTCGATAAGAACACTCATCTATTGCACTAGCAGATATATAAGGAAAACTAAGTGTCGCAGCTACAAGTAAAGTAATTTTTTTAATATTCATATAGTGTTAATTATACTACAAAAATAGTGCAACAAAATATGTAATCCAGAGGTCTTGTTAGCTTTGTGTTGGAGATGAAAGTGATGCTGCAAATATATCAGATTTTAATATTTTTTAATGTATGATACATTAAGTTCTAATAGTTCATTTGCGTATCATTATGGAGGTCACAATGAATGCTCGGTATGCACTCGTAATGCTCCTTATGCTCTCACTGGTGACAGGGAGTGCTCATGCTGTGGAATCGTCGTATTACCACGTTCAAGGGGACTATTCATTTGTTGCTCAAAAAGGGGACAACAAAGGCGCATGGTTCACAATCTCGGTGCGAGCCAAGACAGAAGAAAGCGGGATAACTAGAGAAGAGCATGGCACATTCAAGGATCGTATCTCAACAAAAATGAAAACAATCATCAGTGAGATTGATCTCAAGGAAGGTCTTCAGGGGTGTAAGAGTTTTAATTTTAGAAGCATACAAAATGAATTCTCTGTAGAGTTTGTTGCTACAGGAGAAAAAATTAAAACCATTGTCATCTACTGCAGAATGCTTTCTGAGAAGCGACGCAGCGTTGATGGTGATTTTTAATGCCAAAAGCCGACACGTAGAACAATATACGAAGTGTCGGTTTTTTTATTGTATACAGTAATTTATATGGTTGCTACAAGTATTTTTTTATATAGAAAATAATTTACTTTTCTTGTTTTTATGGTATAATAATAATTAGTCTTGTTTTTTATTCTTTGACTTAAGAGGGTGCCATGAAAATCAAAAATATGTGTACAGGTGTCATTCTGCTTATGCTTAGTGTTTGTACTTGTTTTGCTACAATGCAAGGCAATCGAACCTCAGCGTACATGGAACCTTTTCATGTTGAGAATGGTTACTACAAGGGGACAACATTCAAAATTGTTGTCATTGCTGAAGCAAAGCATGGTGGCGTAAGTGAGGAAGACGACTATCTTTTTGATCAAGAGGTCGGAGAGATTCTCAAAAGTACTGTTGATGACATGAAGCAAAAAGGAAACCCTGGTTGTGAGACATTCAAAGAGAATTATTTCTTGAAGACACGGGAGGGTATCGTCTCAGTCTTGAAAAAAACAACAACTCTTGCAACCGAGAACTTGAAAATGAGTCTCAGTATTAAATGTGTCATGGTGAAGTAGAAATATTACAGATGTTTCTATGAAACCTCTGCGTACAAAATGCCTGATGGTTTGGAACCGTGCAGGCATTTTTTGTACTTTCTCTTTCCATAAAATCTGTTAGAATGAAAAGACTATGCGTACATATATCAAAGACATTGCTTCATCTATTGGAAGCGAAATTATCGTAAAAGCTTGGGTTGATGTTCGACGTGATCAAGGGAAGATGGTGTTCCTTGATCTTCGTGATGTAACTGGAAAAGTCCAAGCGGTAGTACTTCCAAACCATGAAGAAGCACTTGTTGTTGCTCAAAAACTTCGTACAGAATGGGTAGTAGAAGTGAAAGCTATTGTGAACAAGCGTCCGGAGAGAAACGTGAAGCAAGGAGTGATCAATGGGGATGTAGAGCTTGAGGTTCTTGCAATTGTTGTGCTTAATGAGTCATCTACTCCAGCATTTGATATTTCTACTGATGGATATGAAGTTGGAGAAGAAGTGCGTCTTGAAAAGAAGTATCTTGATCTACGACGTGCGAGACTTCAGCGTAACATCAGTATGCGACACAAAGTCATCAAGCATGTACGTGACTCTCTTGATGCACAGAACTTTTTTGAAATAGAGACACCGCTCCTTACTAACCCTACTCCAGAAGGATCACGATCATACCTTGTACCATCACGACTCTGGCAAGGGGCATTTTATGCGCTTCCTCAGTCTCCTCAGCAGTATAAGCAGCTTCTCATGTCTTCTGGTTTTGAGCGATACTTCCAAATTGCTAAGTGTATGCGTGATGAAGATACTAGAGGGGACCGTCAGCCAGAGTTCACTCAGATGGACCTTGAAATGAGTTTTGTAACACGTGAAGATGTGATGAAGGTAAATGAAGAGCTGCTCATCAGTATTGTCACAAAACTATTCCCAGAGAAGAAGATTCAGCAAGTACCATTCCCGGTCCTTACCTACAAGGAAGCAATGCAGCAGTACAACTCAGATAAGCCAGATCTTCGAGAAGACAAGCATGATCCTAATCTACTTGCATTCTGTTGGGTGGTTGATTTTCCTGCATTTGAAAAAACAGGCGAAGACAATGTGGATGATACAGGGGCGTGGACATTTACTCATAACCCGTTCACAGGAGTGAAGGACGAGTTCATGAATGATCTTCTTGAGAAGAAAAATATTGGAGATATTATCTCTACACAGTATGATGTAGCACTTAATGGGTATGAAATTGGTGGAGGAGGAATACGCCTACATAATCCAGTAGCACTTAGACGAGTGTTTGAAATCATGGGGTACTCAGATGAGAGAATCGAGCAGAACTTCGGCCACATGTTAGAAGCACTCGGCGCCGGAACTCCTCCACATGGGGGAATCGCTTGGGGATTGGACCGACTTCTTATGATCCTTCTTAATGAGCCAAATATCCGTGAGGTAATGGCATTTCCAAAGACAGGTGAGGGTAAGGACCTTCTCATGCAAGCACCGTCTCCTGCAGCTCCTAAGACGCTACGAGAGTTAGGGATCGAAGTAAAAGCAAAGTAGAGATACAGAGTATAGAATATAGATACTAGATGAACGTAAATACCAGCGGCCGAAGGCCGCTGGTATTTACTTATATTTGAATGTGTTGTATAATAATATTCTCTATTTGTTCTTTGAAAGTTCTTCGTTGTTGGAGAGATTGTGGTCAAAGAACATAGACCAAACACCTTATATCAATAGAAAGGAAGAATGGACATGCTGAAAGCTTTTCCTTTTGTTCTAGCACTTTTGTGTTTCAATACTCCACTTGCAGCGCAGTATCTTGATCCGAGTATTGAGATACTTGATCAAGTTGAGGTTCGTAGGAACGAAGGGTGTCTTGCAACGATGAAGCGCACCAAGTATCCACTTAAACCCAAACAGTGCACGAAATTGCTTGCGGAGATGGGGAGATATGAGCGCATCGACTACCGCATCTACATGCCCTCATTACTCATGAGCGCTCATGTGTATCCAGGTGAAAGGTTCGTCTACGTGAAAACGAAGAATGGATCTCAAGGTTGGGTACCTGTCGACATGAATTGAGGTGTGACTGAGTATTACCAATAAGTGCCAGATTTCCTTCGGGAGATCTGGCGCTTTGTTACAAATAACTATCTCATTCGTTATGATATAATAAGGGTGCAAATCAGATATGAAAAAATATGTTGTATTAATATTTTTAATATGTTTTTCTCTTCAAACTGCAACTGCAGTTACTGTGACGACTTTTGACAAAGCTATATGGATACCATATTGGAGAAAGACAGAAGGGGCAAGTACAACACTTCAGAATCTAAATACACTCACACAGATCAGTCCTTTTGCTTTTGAATTACAAAGTGACGGAAGTATCAAGAACGCACTGAGATTAGAAGCAGAACCATGGACAACACTCATAGCAGAGGCAAAGAAAAAGAATCAACCTGGACGGCCTGCGACGGGAATAAAAATATACCCAAGTATTCTGTCGTACCCTCAAAATGAAACTGCAAAGTATGAATTCTGGCTTCTCATGGCTCAACGCGCGAGAAGAGCTGCTCATGTTAAAGAAATTGTTGCACTTGTAAAGAAATATAATGTTGACGGTATTGATATTGACTATGAAAATAAAAGTGCAGAGACACGACCTTACTTTTCTGCATTTTTGAAAGAACTTTCGCTTGCACTTCATAAAGAAAAGAAGCAGCTTATCTGTACTATAGAAGCACGCACACCACCTGAGAGTAGATACGCTACGACTTCAAAAGAAATTCTTGCAAGAGTCGAATACTCAAATGACTACAAAGCAATTGGTACTGTCTGTGATCAAGTGCGTATCATGGCGTATGATCAAGCAGGAGATGACCGCAAGCTTGTTAACCAAAACGCAGCTCTTGGAAATACGTACAAACCTGTTGCAGATATCGATTGGGTAGAAAAAATCGCAACAGTTGCACTCCGTGATATTCCTGCAAAAAAAATAATTCTCGGTATTCCAACATATGGATATAAATATGAAATCAAATCTCAACCGGGGACCTCTACAGTTACCTATAGTCGTATAGGTTCGATGAACTTTAATTATGCAGATGCGCTAGCGAAAAGTTTGAATATTACACCTACCCGCAATTCAGCAGGTGAACTTAGTTTTACATATGCTACATCAACAGATATAGAGGGTAACCCACTTGGAAGCACTAAGCAGTACCTTGTCTGGTACTCTGATGCTCAAGCTATTGCTGATAAAGTGCGAATCGCAAAATTATACAAGTTAGGTGGTGTTGTTATTTTCAAAATAGATGGAGGTAACGACCCAAAGGTTTGGCAAGTGCTTAAGTAAAAGGGGTACCCATGTATTCCCTAGTCTGGTATCAAGAGGGATTGTATACTGTCTAGTATGGAATTTACTATTAAGCTTGATCGTTACGAAGGACCATATACGAAACTTCTCGATCTTATCAGTTCTCGTAAGCTTTCGATAACTGAAGTAACACTTGCAACTGTAGCTGATGATTACATAGCATACATACGCTCTCTTGATCAAAAAAATATCATCGATATTTCACAATTTATTGTAGTTGCTTCTACACTCATGCTCATCAAAGCAAAGTCACTACTTCCTGGGGTTGTGTTTACAGAAGAGGAGGAAAAGCAAGTGCATGATCTTGAACATAAGCTTGAGTTGTATGTACTTCTTGTGGAAGCATCTTCACAAGTAAGACAGGTATACGGAAAGAATCAGCTTTTTACACGACCCCATATTTTACAGAAGAATTTAGTTGTTTTTGTTCCTGATGAACGAGTCACTCAAGCATTCCTACAGTCAATTATCTCACTCACTCTACGGTCATTTATTGCGCCAAAAGCACTCACTGCTGTTGCTGTTGAACAAACGCTTCGCCTCGAAACAGTTATAGAAAATCTTCTCACTCGTATACAAAATACACAAGCAGTAAGCTTACAGTCACTTGCAGAAAATGGCACAACTAAAGAAGAGCAGAAAAAACTACTCATTGTTAATTTTATTGCACTCCTAGAGTTGTTACGTACAGGGTCAATTGGTGTTGAACAGCATGCAGACGGCGGAGATATTACAATTCTGAGTACTAACACCACATCCGGTGCAAAGACTGCTTCCTAAATTCTTTGTGATACACTAGAACATATTTATACACTATGCTTGAAAAAGTCATCACCCTTCTTTTTTTATCAGGAGATCCAATTGCTACAAAGAAACTTGCTCAATTTCTTCAAATTTCTGAACAAGAGATTATAGAAAATGCTCCATTTGTAAAATCAAAGTTAGAAGAAATTGGACTCACACTTCTTGTTAGTAATGAGGGACTTTCAATAGCTACTAAACCAGAGCAAGCTGCACTTCTTGAAAGTTGGACAAAAACAGAACTACAAGGGGAGCTTACTCCGGCGGCGCTGCAGGTTCTCACACTTGTTGCGTATCTCGGGTATCCAACACGGGAACAAATTTCATATATTCGTGGAGTGCAGTCATCACAGTCAATTCGCACTCTTGCGGTACGAGGACTTATCACCCGTGTAGGAGAGATTTGTTCTCTTACAGCTGATTCACTTAAGCAGCTTGGAATTACTAAGGTAGAAGACCTGCCAGACTATCAAAAGATGCATGCTGATTTATTAGAAAAATTACAATCCCGTAATCTGTAAAATATGTATGGTGCGTAAAGCAAACAATGAACATTTTTCGTTTCTGTATATCTACCTATTCTCAGTAGTGGGGGTTATATTTTTAGCGATGTTTAGTATTGCTACTAATCATCAAAAACAAAAATCACAAGTAGTCACAATCACACAAGCACCAATTATTCTTTTTAATACTGATGTGTTTAAAAATATTCAGATAGAAGGTAAGGCTTTTGTTGTGTATGATCTTGTTGATCAAAAAGTTCTTGCCTCAAAAAATGGAACTACTACACTCCCACTTGCAAGTCTGAGTAAAGTAATGACCGCAGTGAGTGCAACACTGCATACTAGTAAAGACACCATGATACCTATTACTCCAGAAAGTATTGAGGGTGGATATGATTTTGGTTTAGCGCGAGGACAAGTATGGTCATTACGTGAACTTTTAAAATATACACTGATTATTTCTTCTAATGATGGAGCAAGTGTTGTTGCAGATAGTTTCGGGGGGAAAAAAGTATTTTTAGACCAGATGAACAAAGATGCGCAAGACCTTGGACTCAATCTTTTTTTTACTGACCCAGCAGGTAGAGATGTAGGAGACGCAATTGGCGGGAAAGGAGATGCGTATGATGTTGCAAAATTATTTGGTATCGCACGCCAAAGAATTCCTGAGATACTCGATGCTACAACACGAAAACGCGAAACCGTAGCAACAACTAAAGGTAAGCTCTCAGGAATACCAAACACCAACCAAACAATAGAATCATACCCAGGAGCTGAAGCATCAAAGACAGGGTTTACTGATATGGCCGGAGGAAATCTCGGGGTTATTGTTGATGTCAGTGTTGGGCGTCCTATTGTTATTATTGTATTAGGTTCTACACGAGAAGGGAGGTTCCGCGATGTGGAGATTTTGTATCAAACCCTTAAACAAAGCCTATATCATAACTAACAGGTCCCTCCTGAAGGATGTGGTATACTTTCAGTATATTTTATGACAGTTCTTGAACCAGCTAAAGCCCTTCTTCCGGCCGTTGTTTCTTTTGCAGTAGGTTTTTCTGTAGCTCCTTTGATAGGTGCTTTTCTGGTTAAACATAAGGTTTGGAAGAAGAAAAATGTTTACAAAACAATTGACGGTAAAGAAGCAACAATTACCGCATCGCTCCACAATGATGAAAAGGAGCCAGTTCCTCGTATGGGGGGTATTGTTGTCTGGTTCTCTGTTTTTGTGACAGCACTTATTTTTTGGGGTCTTTCCAAAATATATCCAACAGTAACAACAGAAAAGCTTGATTTTATTTCTCGTAAACAAACATGGCTTCCGCTTTTTGCTATGTTTGTTGGTGCTGTTGTTGGAGGAATAGATGATCTGTTGGTTACAGAAGTTGTTAAAAATAAATTCGGTTCGTATGTCGGTGGGGGGCTCTCATTTCCTATACGACTCCTTGCAGTATCTTCACTTGGATTTTTTGCTGGGTGGTGGTTTTTTGTAAAACTTGGAATTGATTATGTATATTTACCTTTCTATGGCGATTTTCATCTAGGAGGATTTTTATTTATTCTATTTTTTATTATTGTGACACTCGCCACGTTTTCAACAGGGGTTATTGACGGGGTCGACGGACTCTCAGGTGGAGTAACATCTGCAGTATTTACTGCGTATGGGATTATCGCATATGTACATGGTCAAGTTGATATTGCAGCACTCTGCTTTGTTATTGTTGGAGGAATTATGGCATTTCTCTGGTTCAATATCCCTCCCGCCCTTTTTTATCTTACGGAAACGGGAATGCTTTCACTTTCGCTTGCTCTGTCAGTAATAGCATTTCTTACTGATGCTGTTATTTATTTACCAATCATTGCATTCCCCCTTGTTATTACAACACTCTCGGTTATCTTGCAGCTTTTTTGGAAAAAGTTTTTTAAGCGTAAATTATTTTTGGTGGCACCACTGCATCATCATTTTCAGGCAAAGGGTTGGCCTGCAGCAAAAGTTACTATGCGCTACTGGATTGTGTCATATATTTGTGCTGTGCTCGGTGTTGTAATAGCTCTCATTAGTTAAATATGTTTGAAAGAGTAGACAAGCCACTTTTTTTTACTGTTATCATTCTCCTTTTTTCTGGTCTTATTATTTTTGGATCAGCTGCACTCGGGGTTCTTGCAAGTAATGAAATAAAATTTTTTAATGTTGTTAAAACACAGCTTGTCTATGCGCTTATCGGAGGAGGGTTTGCTCTTTGCTTAGGGATACTTATTCCTCATGACTTTTATCGAAAATATGCATACTTTCTTTTTGGAATAGCTCTTGTACTTACGCTTCTTGTTTTTGTTCCAGGGCTTTCTCGATATCATGGAGGAGCACACAGATGGCTTGATCTTGGGTCCTTCTCTGTTCAGCCAAGTGAAATGTTAAAATTTTCTTTTGTTGGTCTTGTTGCATTTTGGTGTACTCATTATCGTAATCAATTTAAAAATTGGAAGTATGGACTTCTCCCATACCTCCTCTCTCTTGGTGTTGTGAGTGCTGTACTCCTTGCGCAGCCTGATTTTGGAACATATCTTGTGATTATTGGTGCATCTTTTATTACCTATTTTGTAGGAGGTGCAAGAAAAAGACATATTCAGTATTTATTTTTGTGCGGAATTGTAGGGTTTATGGTTTTGCTCCTCGTACGACCATATATGCTCGAACGTGTTAAAACATTTTTCAATAATGAACATGACCCACGAGGGTCCTCTTGGCAGCTTAACCAGTCACTTATCGCTCTTGGTGGAGGTGGTTTAACGGGGCGAGGGCTTGGTCAAAGTGTACAAAAATTCAACTATCTTCCTGAGCCAATTGGTGACTCCATTTTTGCCGTACTCGGTGAAGAATTGGGATTTTTTGGAGCAGTGTATCTCATCATACTGTATGCTATAGTAAGTGTACGGGGATATGTTATAGCAAAAACCGCAGGGGATCAATTTGGAAGACTTCTTGCTTCTGGAATTGTTTCAATCATTCTTATTCAGGCAACACTGAATATTGGATCAATGCTCGGAATTTTACCACTCACAGGAGTTCCGTTGCCTCTTATTTCCCATGGAGGGACGGCGCTTATGGTGGCACTGTTTGAGCTAGGGGTATTGCTTAACATTTCTAAATCAACGAATAATTATTTATGAAAATAGTAATCACAGGTGCAGGAGGGGGGCATTTTTATCCGCTAATTGCGGTTGCTGAACGTGTACGTAAAGAGACTTTTGTTCAAAAAATTGAGCAACCTGAAATTTATTTTTTTTCTGATAAACCGTATGATGAAGAAGCCCTTTTTTCTATCAATTGTAAATTCATTCAAATTCCAGCAGGGAAGCTACGAGTATATCCATCAATAGAAACAATTAAAGATATTTTCAAAACAATATGGGGTTGTTTTGTGGCGATCGGTAAGCTGTACGCTATATATCCAGATGTTGTTTTTGCAAAAGGGGGGTATGCTAGTTTCCCTACGCTTCTTGCTGCAAAAATTCTCTCTATTCCGGTGATTGTGCATGAGAGTGATACTGTCCCTGGAAGAACAACTGTGTGGGCTGGTAAATTTGCACTTCGTGTAGCACTCTCATATCAAGAAGCTGTGCCATTTTATCCACAAGAAAAAGTAGCACTCACAGGACAGCCTATACGAGACAATCTACTTCCTCCTGTAGATTTTACAAGAGTTTATACAAAAAAAGAACGCCCTGTTATCCTTATTGTTGGGGGTTCACAAGGAAGTCAAAAGATTAACACGGTTATCCTCCAGATTCTTCCTGTGCTCCTTAATACCTGTGATGTAGTTCATCAGGCTGGAAAGGAAAATTTTGAAGAAGTTAAAGAAGCTGCTAAAAAGATTTTAGAAGGTCATGAATTTAAAGATAGATACTATGTTGATGGGTTTATAGACACAGGAATATTTTATCCAAAAGTTGATCTTGTCATTACTCGTGCTGGGTCCGCCATGTTTGAAATGGTTCTCTGGCAGCTTCCGATGATTGTTGTCCCTATTCCAGAAGATATTAGTAGAGATCAACGAAGTAATGCATACGCTATGGCTTCTCACGGATTTGCTTCTGTGCTAGAGGAGAATAATTTAAGTGCAAACATCCTTATGTCTATGATTACAAGAATTCTTGACGAAGAAAAAACATACATGGGGATGATACACAACAGTGAACAGTTTAATAATTCCTTTACAGCAGCAACAGTTATTGCTCGAGAGCTTGTGCGCATCGGGTTAAGTCACAAACAATAAGTATACAAATATATGTCATCACCAATCATCACTCGTATAGCACCAAGCCCAACAGGGTTACTCCATCTAGGGACATATCGTACCGCTGTTTTCGCATATTTGTTTGCAAAAAAAATGGGAGGAAAATTCATTGTTCGTATCGAAGATACTGATAAAGAAAGAAGTAAAGCAGAATATAAAGATAACATTTTAGAAAGTCTGAAATGGCTTTCCCTTGAATATGATGCGCTGTATATACAGAGCGAACATGTTGATTCTCATAGAAAACATTTAGAAAAGCTTATTAGTGATGGCAGTGCTTACATTTCTCATGAAGAAGCAAAAGATGGTAGTGGGGTAATGCGAGAACTTGTTCGTTTTAAGAATAAAGGAGAGGTGGTTATTTTTGACGATGTTATCCGTGGAAGAATAGAAACTGATACTACAGATCTTGGAGATTTTGTACTTGCAAAATCACTCACAGAACCTCTCTTCCATCTGGCAGTTGTTATTGATGATCATGAAGAGGGGGTAACACATGTAATACGTGGTGAAGACCATATTGCAAATACACCACGGCAAATTCTTATTGCGAGAGCTCTAGGCTTTCCTTCGCCTGTGTATGCTCATCTACCACTTGTGCTTGCAGAAGATAGGACAAAACTTTCAAAACGAAAGGGGGCACTCCCTGTTACTGCGTACCGAGATCAAGGGTATCTTCCAGAAGCGTTACTTAACTTTATGGCGTTCACTGGGTGGAACCCTGGAGGAGAACAGGAAATTTATTCTATGGCAGAATTGGTCGATTTATTTGATCTTACACGTATACATAAAGGTGGAGCAATCTTTAATCAAGAGAAATTACTATGGATGAATAAAGAACACATGCGACTTAAATCGTCAAGTGAGCAGCTCGAAGCAATCACTCCATACTTCAAAGACTATCCACAAGATCTTCTATTTAGACTTCTTCCGACTATTATTGACCGTATTTCTGTATATGGAGAGCTACCAAATATTGAGCCTTTAGAATTCCGGTTTTTCGTTAATTCGCCTCACTTTGATTCTGACTCTATAGAAAAAGTTACATGGAAAGATTCAGGTAAAGCAGAAGCTAAAACACACCTAGAAACAGTTTGTGCACTTCTTAATGAATCTGACTATACAAGTCCTGCTGCAATTAAAGAAATAGTTTTCCCATATGCAGAGATTCATGGCAAAGGCAATGTCTTGTGGCCACTTCGTATGGCACTTTCAGGTCAAGAAAAATCTGTTGACCCATTCACCATTTGTTTTGTGCTAGGTAAGGAAGAGGTGCAAAGAAGAATTAGTAATGTATGTAAGACTCTTGATTCATAAGAAACGTAAATCTTAATGTATGTCATACCGCTCTTTTAGTTCATCAATCATCATCAGCATTCTCTTGCTGAGCATCATGTCTACACCACATGTGTATTCTCAGACTGCAGATGAGCTTAAGAATAATCTTGATGCGCTTACTGCACAAATTAAGGCGCTGGACGAGGAAATAAAAGCATACAATACAAAAATTAGTGGTACTCAAGGTGAAGCAAAAACACTCAGGGCAGCACTTGCCCAACTAGAAGCTCGCCATGCGGGATTAACAAAGGATATCTCATATACACGTCTTCGTATTCTAAAAGCTGAAGATAATATCGCGTTTACAAAAAATAAAATAGATAGCACAGAGTCGAAGCTTGACGAAACAAAGGCAGCACTAGCAGAGTCGCTCCGTTCACTTATTCACAATGAACAGTCAGTACCTTCTTTTGTTGGAGTGCTTGCTCCACACGCTCATTTCTCTGATATTATCGATATTGCCAAGAGAACAAAAGATGTAACGGTTGCTATCAATGAAAAAGCAAGAGCTCTTGCTGATGTAAAAACAACTCTTGCAATTCAGAAGGCTTCCTATGAGGAGCACAAAAATACTCTGCTTAACCTTAATGAAACACTTAACGACCAGAAGGAGCTTGTTGATCAGAGTTCAAAAAGTAAAAGTACTCTGCTTGCACAAACCAAAAACAAAGAAGCTGAGTACCAAAAGTTAGTTGCTGACCGTAAGAAAAAGAAAGGTGCTCTTGAAGCGGAAATGCTTGACGTAGAATCAAAACTTAAAACAATTGTTGATGTAAGTAAGATTCCAAAGTATGGTAAAGGAGTACTTCAGTTTCCAGTTGATAATGTGATTATTACACAGTATTTCGGGAATACACCTTTTGCTAGCCAAAACCCACAGGTATATAACGGGTCAGGTCATAATGGTATCGATTTAGGTATTAAGATAGGTACACCTATCTACTCTGCTGCTCCTGGAGTTGTTTTGGGAACAGGGAATACAGACGCATCTTGCGCAGGTGTTTCTTACGGTAAATGGGTGCTCGTAAAGCATAATAACGGATTAAGCTCATTGTACGCTCATCTCTCTCTTGTTCAAGTCAAAGCAGGGGACGTGCTCACCGGCCGACAGAAAATCGCCCTTTCAGGAAATACCGGATACAGTACTGGCCCACATCTCCATTTCACCGTATACGCGTCTGATGCAGTGCAAATTACTAATTATGTGAGTAAGGTGTGTGGGACAAATATGACAATGCCAATTGCACCACGTGCTGGGTATCTTAACCCTCTGAGTTATTTATAATATACTTAGAATAAGAACTGCCATAACTACAATGATCACACTCACTACGCCAGCAACAATATTGATTTTCCTGATTGTTTTTTTAATGGGTATTGGTTTTGGTATTTGGTTTATATGGATGAAAGTTTTTCCAAAATAAAACAAAATATGCTTACATTTACATTACCAGCATTTATACTTGGACTCATAATTACTTTTCTTGCAGGTATAGCTCTAGGTATTTGGATCAGCCTTAATAAGTTTAAATAATAGAGTGTAAAACAGAATTGAGTTTAAGTTGAGAATAGCTTGATTATGAAACTATATCAAGCTTATTGTCGTAAAAGATATATTGTGCGACATTACCATATAATAAAACCCCTGCCAAAATACTCTATAAATAAAGGCTTTTTAATATTGTCTCTAATGACATACATATTGTTTTGTTAACTAACATTTGTTAGCACCCTCTCCTGTCACTCGGCAGAAGTTCATCCCTGGAATAGTAAATCTTAATCATATTTAAATATATCTTGCATTTCTATATAATCCGAAAATTCCAATATTCTTCCTAATTCACACTCTAGTACCTTTTATAGCTCATATAGCATAATAATGATGATATTGGGCTTAAATAGCCTGTATGCCTACGTCTACCTAGTTTACTTGTTAGTAGTATATGAGTCTTGCTGTAGTAGTTGTTAGGTATACTAGGCTAACCATAATCATCAATCCTATATGAATGTTATTGATCTATAATATTTTTTCCAAGCTTATAGTATCTAAATCTCTTACTAAATTTATAACAAGTGCCCTTGTATCTGTATTACATATAATTACCCTTGGCACATAAAATATTTAATTATTTATATAAATATTTCAGTAAATTTTTATACAACAAAAATATTTTGTAACAAATATGTTCAAAGTTTAATTGCTATAATAGCCTTATTTTTATATGTATATTGAACTATTAGATATAGCAGAATGTGTATAAACTGTGTCACTAGTATACACATTAACTAACTGTCTCATATAAAAGACCAAGATACCTAAAACTATCTTGGTCTTTTGGTCAATTTCTCGTCAGAGCTTTATATGATACTACTCACAGTTTTTCTTGTATGTTGTATATAGTTCTTCTACTGTAACAATTGAACTCTCATTTGAAGTTCTTTCTTTTAGTTCTACCCCACCCTTTTCAAGAGACTTATCTGATACCACTACTCGCATTGGAATACCTATAAGATCACTGTCAGCAAATTTTTCACCAGCTGAAGCCTCACGGTCATCAAAGAGAACTTCTACACCACTTGCTGTTAGTGTTGAGTAAATAGATTCTGCGAGCTTATGGGATTCACTATTTATATCCTTTGAAAGAGAAAGAAGATGAAGTGAAAATGGCGCAATTGATGCTGGCCACACTAGGCCTTTCTCATCAGCAAGTTTTTCAGTAACTACCCCCATTAGTCTACTTGGACCGATACCGTATGACCCCATGTAGATAATCTGCTGTTCGCCTTTTTCGTTTGTATATGTGTAATCAAGTGCTTTACTAAAACGTGTATCAAGAGGAAAAATATTTCCAACCTCACAGGCCTTAATCTGTTCAAGAGAGCTGAAGTCTACTCCAAGCTTAATTGCATTTTCTTCTGTAACAACTTCTTTGTTATAAGCAATTTTGCTTTTTCGGTCAACATAAATAAGATCTTCTCCAGCTTCGGTAAGAGTCTGGAATTCGTGTGAAAAATTTGTAGTAAAATCACCTCCAGAAGCAACAGTTAAGTAGGTATCTGCTCCAATACCTATGTCGTCAAAGACATTTTCATATACAGTCTTCATGTTGTCGTAAAAGCGCATAAGGTCATCTTGATCTTTATGGAAACTGTAGAGATCTTTCATTCTAAATTCACGCCCTCGAAGTAGTCCTGATTTTGCACGGGCTTCATTACGGAACTTCGTCTGAATCTGATATAGAGCAACAGGTAGATCTCTGTATGAGCGAGCAATATCTTTTACAATTGGAGTAATAACATCCTCATGTGTTGGGTTAAGTACGTATGAGTTAGAGCTTCGTTCAGCGGATGATTTGTTCGCTGGAACTGTCTTCATGAGAACGTCAATAGTATCTAGTCTTCCTGTAGCACTCCATCTTTCTTCTGGAGAAAGTGAAGGCATGAGAAGCTCATTACCAACAGTATCCATATGATGGCGAATGATGTCTTCAATTTTTCTAAGAACACGTAAACCAAGTGGTAGAAATGTGTAGACACCAGCCATTTCCTTGTGCACATATCCTGCACGAGTAAGTAAGATAGCATTTTTAGAAACTTCGTCCGACGGAGCTTCTTTACGAGTTTTTGTGTACAATTGTGATTGTCGCATAGTGAGGTATAGTGTATCAAAAAATGAGAGTATATCTCTAAAATTTAGATGTGAAGATCGTTATAAGTAACAACAATAAGGAGGAGCATTAGGAAACCAAAACCAAGCACATTAACCCATGAGTAGTACTTAAATGGAACTTTTCTTCGGCTAATCGTTTCAATTAGAACTACAACTATTCGTCCACCATCAAGTGCAGGGAGTGGTAATATATTGAAGATTGCAAGATTAATTGAAAGAGCTGCAACGAGTGTAAGTACCGCAGTATAACCATACTCACTCGTTTCTCCCACAATTTTTGCAATACCTACCGGACCAGAAAGTGAACTAAGAACACTTTCACCTTTGAAAACTGAAGTGAATACTGAAAGAAGTCCTGTAAACGTCATCTTGGTAAGCTCTACAGTTCTTTCATATCCAAGAGGAATAGCTTCTAGAGCAGAAATTTTTACAGTCCCTATTTCGTCTACTGCTATACCAAGTGCTTTTTTGTTTGGAACAATTCCATAGACTGATGCTATTGTTGTGGACTTCTTTTGGTTATCAGGAGAAATATAGGAGATTGTAAACGGTGTATTTGGGTTTGTTCCAATAAAAGAAATTAAAGACTCGGTACTTGTGAGGTCTGCTTCTTTTGAACCATTGGTTACACGAAGGAGCGTTGTTCCGGGAAGAATACCTGCTTTAAACGCTGGACTCTCTTTTGATACTTCAACCACAACAAGTGAGGCATCATGTACTCGAGAACCGTAGATCTCGTCTGCTGTACTCATTTTTACGTCACCATATGAAATACCAATAAAGATGACAAGCGCAAGAAGCATATTCATCGTCACCCCCGCAATAAGAACAAGGAGTTGTGCCCACCATGGACGATTACCGAATGCTCTAGGATGATGAGTTGCTCCGTGTAGTTTCTTATCTTCCTCACTTCCATTTTCTCCAAATATTGAAACATATCCACCAAGCGGGATAAGGTTAATGGCATAGAATGTCTCGCCAAACTTTTTACCAAAAAGTCTTGGTGGAAAACCAAAAGCAAATTCGTCCACTCGCATTCCTGTGAGTTTAGCAACAATGAAGTGTCCAAACTCATGAACAATAACAAGAACAAGTAAAATAATAATGAAAAGCAAAATTGCAGATAACGACATAATCAGCCTAGTATATCATGTATTTTTTAGATATTGGGTTATTCATTTGTGTGGGTATATCCACGCAAGCGTTACTCCCCCATCACTTCCTTCTCTTTCTTTTGGAAAAGGTCTTCAAGCTCTAGGTTTGCAGTATCAACAATCTTCTGCATTTCTTCGCGATATCTTCTTTGATCGTCTTCACCGTATACTCCTTCTTTAGCTTCAGAATCAATTGCTTTATTTGTTTCTTCACGAAGCGCGCGTACACGTACTCGAGCATCTTCTAGTCTATCCTTAAGAAGCTTTACTAATTTTGATCTTGTTTCTGTTGTAAGCATTGGAAAGTGAACTCGGAGTCCTTCTGCGTCAGATGAAACAGAAAGACCGAGGTCTGCATCGTTAATCGCTTTTTCCATTTGACCTATAACACTCTTATCCCATGGAGCAACACGAATCGTACGAGGGTCTTCAATGTTAATATTTCCAGCATGAGCAAGTGGTGTACGTGCTCCGTACATGTCGATATGCACGAGATCGAGCACTTGTGGTGTTGCACGACCTGTTTGGATACTACGGTACTCACTTTTAAGCCATTCAGTAATAGTATTTTTTTGAGTTGTTACATTTGAAAAATCGTAGGCCATAGTGGTAGTTATTAGATAATTAGTTGTTAGGGTTTAGAAGAGGATTTTGAACTGTATTTATACTAACAGGTAAATCTCTGTGTTTCTAAATTGTACATTAGACCTTGAGTTCCGGCAAGAGTAAGCTGAGGTATTCTACAATTGCTTTTCCTGAAGCCGAAGGGTCTCCAGCATACGAAGCCATCTCAATGGTTAGAAGGGTTAGTGAACTGTACTTGGGGTGCTTCTTAAGTATTGGTACTATGTCAAGAATAAATGACCTGACCCCTTCTCTATTTTTTCGGTCTTCTTCATCGGTTGCAGATAGCAACGCTACAATTTCTGGCAGTTTCATTCTTTCTCTTGAAGGAGTGCTTAAAAATATGTTTGCAATTGTTGATATAGATAATTCTTCTGCGGATTCTAAGTGTTGAAGTCTTGAGTAGAGTGTCGGTATAAGTGCTTCTCTATTAGTTGTTACCAGAATAAATTGTATATTAGCTTTTGGTTCTTCTAAGATTTTAAGAAGTGCGTTTTGTGCTGGAATGGTGATGGTATGGAATGAGAGGAGTGCAATTTTTTTATGAGCGTACGGAGCATTTGCCCATGAGGTTAATGCTCTTGCTGTATCTATATCAAAGACAGTTATATCATGAAGAATGTGAGCTGGAGATTCTGTGTGTAGTTCTTCCCAAATCTGTTGAACAAAACTTTTTCGTTCTGAACGAACAAAGAGTGTTGCGTGATGGGTAAGTGTTTGGATAACCGACATAAGTGATTTCAGTATACCAAATTCCAAAACAGTTTTTATATAGTTTTAGGGAGTGTAGTTTTTACGGTAACAGCAAAAAGTCCAATAAGTACTACAAAAGCAGATATATAATATTAGTAATGCAAATAATCACATGTAATGCCTCTTTTGTTTTACCGTTTTGCAAAAATACTTCTCTTGTAGGTATCAAGGTGTTCAAGAGCGATACCTGTGCCTTTTGCTACACAGTAGAATGCATCGTCTGCGAGTACAGCTTTTACTCCCGTGCGACGTTCTACAAGGTCTGGGAAGTGTCGAAGCATTGATGAACCTCCTGACATAATAATTCCGTTATCGATGATGTCAGATGCAAGCTCAGGTGGTGTCTCTTGGAGTACGTCACGAATCGCTTTGATCATGATCTTCAGTTCTTTATCAATTGCTTTTACAATTTCATTAGTTCTAATTTCAACAGTACGAGGAAGCCCTGCGATGAAGTCGCGACCTTTTACTTTAAGAACTAGTTCATCTTCTACAGGAAGAGCTGAGCCAATTTTAATTTTAATATCTTCAGCAGTTTGATCACCAATTGCAAGGTTATATGTCTTTTTTACATAATCAATAATAGCTTGATCAATTTTTGTTCCTGCACATTTAACAGAGTTACTGCACACAATACCACCAAGAGAAATCACTGCCACATCAGTTGTTCCTCCTCCGATGTCTACAATCATACGACCCTGAGCTTCGTGAATAGGAATTCCTGCACCAATTGCTGCTAAGATAGGTTCTTTCACTACGTATGCATTACGAGCTCCAGCCTTAAGTGCTGCCTCAATAACTGCACGACGTTCAGTTGAGGTAACTCCTGCAGGAACAGAAACCATGACGTCAGGTTTAAAAAGATTGAATCCACCAAGAGTTTTGTGGATATAGTAACGAAGCATTGCTTCAGTAACACGATAATCAGCGATCACTCCATCGCGCATTGGTCGATACGCAATAATAGAGTCAGGAGTCTTCCCTATCATTTCTTTTGCCTCTGTACCAACAGCTAAAATTTTATTTCCTGTTTCAGAAATAGCGACAACAGAAGGTTCAACAAGTGTGACCCCTTTACCAGGTACGTACACAAGTGTGTTTGCTGTTCCTAAATCGATACCAAGCTTCTTAAAAAAGAATCCCATAATAGATACTAGTATAGCATACTTGGATATGCTTGAGTACTCCATAAAATGCTTAATTTATAAGACTTTTTAGTATTTTTTAGGTATTTTCTGATATACTTAATCTATCCATGTACCTAGCCACTGTCTCACCTCTTGCAGTTGGAATTCCTTATGAGGAGCTTTCGTATTTTTCAAAAGCAGAAATCAGTCCAGGAGATTTAGTTGAAATAACTATTCGTAAGAGAGTATGTCGCGCCCTTGTATTATCTGTTGTTAATGCTCAAGAAGAAAAGCAATCACTTAAGTCTGCTTCTTTTGTTACAAAAAAAATTTCAAAGGTGCTTGTTAAAGGATTTCTTCATCCAAAACTTTGGAACGCTCTTAGTCATGCCTCGTCATATACTGTACGAAATGTTGGGACAATTATTTATGATCTTCTATCTGAAAAATCATTTGATGAAATTGCCCCACTTACTATCCCTATTGAGGAAAGAGGGTTTGAGATACTGCTGCTTGAACAAAACTACGAGAACCGTATGCTTCGTTACAAAACGACAATACGAGAAATGTTTTCTAAGAAAAAATCATTAGTGCTTTTTTTCCCAACAATTACTGATCTTGAAAATGCAAAGGATAATCTCTCAAAGGGTATTGATGATTATGTAGTTTGTTTTCACGGGTCTTTAACAGATAAACAGTACACACAAGCTCTTGGTACACTTAAGAGTACTGAGCACCCGCTCCTTATTTTGACTACACCATCTCTTGTGCCATGGGTACGTAGTGATATTGGGCTTATTGTAGTTGAGCGCGAACATAGTCATTACTATTATACACATGGTGATTATGGGTACGACATGCATATTGTTCTTGAGCTTCTCGCTAAGGCATCGGGCATTCCGTGTCTCTTAGGTTCACATATGCTATCACTGAGAGCTCATATGCTTTTTAAGAAAAAAGATGCTGTTGAAATTATGCCACTTCAATTTAGGAATGATACTGATCTTATGGTGGTTCCCATGACAGAAGAAAATAGAACAGCAAGCCCATACTTATCAAAAATTGCACTCCAGATTCTTCATCATCTCAAAACTACAAAACAAGGTCATTATTTTTTCTATGCACACAGAAAAGGTATGTACCCGACAACTATTTGCTCAGACTGCGGAGAACTCTTTACATGTAATAATTGCCAAAGGCCATATGTGCTTCACAAAATAGCTGGTGTGAGAACCTATGTATGTCATGGATGTGAATCAATTATTCAACTTAATGAAGAAACTTCTCTTTCATGTAGACATTGTGGTGGGTGGAGGATGATGACACTCGGGATTGCAACTACAGGAATTGAGGAGGAATTAATACGACTAGGAATACCTCTTTTTGTTATTGATAGCGAACGAACCCCAACTAGAGCTAAGGTAAAAAAGGTATACAAAGAATGGAAAGACAGTTCTTACGGAATACTTATTGGGACTGAAATGGCACATAATATTGTATCGTCATGTGACGGCATTGTTATTCTTTCCTTAGATTCTCTATTTTCACTGCCTGAATATAGAACAGATGAAAAAATACTTTCTCTTGTTACAGAAATGTCTGAAAAGCTTCACAGAGATACTTACACACAAGCTCCTCTTATTCTTCAAACACGACTCAAGAGTAGTCCTGTTATTAAACAGCTTACTGCTCCGTCATTTAGAGAAGTGTATGCAGATTTGCTTAAAGAACGAGAACAGTTTCTTCTTCCGCCATATTATACAGTAATAAAAGCATCCTTTAATAATCTTCCAGATGATGTGAGAAAACGTTTTGAACAAGAACTTGAGCCGTATACGGTTATCTGGTTTGAACAAGGTCGTGGAGTAACACTACTCTTTGTCCATATCAAAGAATCTGAATGGGCAAACAATGAAGAGGTGCGAGATAAAGTTAAGCGTGTAGTTATGGATGCTCATCCAGTAGTTAATCCACTGCATTTTTTCATCTAAACCCACTGTTTTTCTTTTAGTATCTATGGTAGATTACATGCATGAAAGTTACTGATACAATTATTCAAATTGATGCAAACGAAGGAAACCCTCTTCGTGCTCATTCACGAGAAATCACTCAAGAAGAATTTGGTGGTGCTTTTCTTCGTGATGTAATCAAAGCAATGAAGCAATCACTAGCTCGAGAAGAAGATGGTGTTGCTATTGCCGCTCCACAGATAGCACTTCCACTACGAATCTTTGTGGTTGCTGAAAGCTCTTATGAAGAAGATGCAAAACTCAAGCCTCTTGTTTTTATTAATCCAAAAATTATCAAGCGTTCAAAGAAAACCGCAATTATGCAAGAAGGATGCCTTTCTGTTCGCTGGGTATACGGTAAGACTAAGCGTTCTGTTGCAGCAACTGTTGAAGCATACGATGAAGAAGGTCGTAAATTTACGTATGGAGGCAACGGTCTTCTTGCTCATATTTTTCAACACGAAATAGATCATTTGGATGGGATTCTTTTTATTGATCATGGATTTAATCTCGAAGAGTATACCGAAGAAGAAGTGAAGGAGGCAGCAAGAAAAAATAAAGAACAAATAGAATCTACTGAGATAATCTAATTGAGAATACAATATGAACACAAACCTAACGTATGCATTCTTTGGGACTGGAGCACTCGCTGAGAGTGTGCTCGCTTCTTTGGTTAAAGCTGGTTATGTACCAAAACTTGTTGTAACGAAACCAGATTCTCTACAAGGTCGTCACATGCAACTAACTGCTCCATATATTAAGACATGGGCAGAGATGAAAGGTATAGAAGTATTTCAGCCAGAAACACTCAAAGAACTTTCTTCGGAGTCCCCTCTTCATACAACATCATTTGATGTATTTATTGTGGCATCATACGGAAAAATTATTCCCGAAGCTATCCTTACTCTTCCAAAACATGGAGTACTGAATGTCCACCCTTCCATGCTCCCAAAATATCGTGGACCATCTCCAATTGAGAGCGCACTTTTGGATGGAGTAATGACTACCGGTGTTTCTATTATGAAGCTAGACAAAGAAATGGATCATGGGCCAATCTTGATTCAAAATACGTTTACTATTCACCCACTATCTAATGCAGGAACGCTTGAAGTTGAGTGTGGCATGATTGGAGGTGATCTTCTCGTCTCAGTACTTCCTCATTATCTTGAAGGAACTCTCGTACCAAAAGAACAAGATCATACACAAGCAACTGTGTGTAAAAAAATTACTAAAGACTTGGGACTTGTTCACCTCGAAGATGATATTGATATTGTTCGTAGAAAGTTTCGTGCACTTACTCCATGGCCGGGGCTATATTTTTTTATTGAGCATGCAGGGAAACCTTTTCGTATAAAGATTAATGAAATAGAGCTTATAGAAGAAAAAGAATCTCGTAAAGTACAAGACTACATACTTTCAGTGACTCCAGAAGGCAAGAAGCATATGGACTTTGAAAGTTTTAAACGAGGATATACGAACAGCTTGTAGCTATCATCCTGTGTAGCCTGTAACTTTTATAATACCAATACAAAAAAGCGAAGCCGTAGGCTTCGCTTTTTTATCTGTAAGTATAAGCTACTAGCTATGAGCTAAAGACTACAAGTAGTATGTTTATCTTACTTCAACTTTTTCAATAATAACATCTTCAACAGGGCGATCTGACGGTCCAGTTTGAACATTTTGAATAGCAAGAGCAACTTCTATGCCTTTTGTTACTTTACCAAAAACTGTGTAGTTAGGTGGAAGTGGATATCCAGGATTAGCTGTTACGATAAAGAACTGACTACCGTTTGTATTTGGACCAGAGTTTGCCATTGCAACTGTTCCGAGCTGGTACTGCTCAGCCCCCGTTAGTTCGTCATTGAATTTATATCCTGGCCCACCTGTTCCCCAAGCGGATTGATTTGCTATATCTTTTGAAAGAGGATCACCTGTTTGAATCATAAAATCTTTGATGACTCGATGAAAACGAACCCCGTCATAAAACTTAGATGTAGCAAGTGTGCCAAAGTTTTTCACAGTATTTGGAGTATTGGTTACAAATGAAATCTCGATAGCTCCCTTGTTGGTAGTAATTGTTGCTGATGAAAATGTTTGATTGTCCATAGGTTTAGTTGGTGTTGTGCTTGCTGGTATAGTTTTTTGAGGGGTTTGTGAAGTAGTATTTTTTTTAACAGGTACTTCTACTGTCTTATCGGTTACCGGAGGAACATTTTGCATTGGTTGAAGATTATATGCAAGCGCCCCAAGAACAATAATAAGAACAGCAATAACACTATATGTAATTTTTGTTTCCTTATCCATGTGTATTCTTCCTTATACTAATTTTTTAAATAATGCTTTCACTTTATGTGCACTTCTTCGCACAATTGAGCGTTCCTTATCTTTATGCTGAGAAAGTTCTCGTACAAGCATATCTTTAAGAACATCAATTGCTTTATACAAATCATCTTGTGTTGTCTTGAGTGCAGTTTCCTTACCTCGTATATGGAGCACGGCTTCGGCTTGAAATACTTGACCATTAACATGATGGTTAGAAGCTTTTGAAAGTTCAATTGAAAGTTTTGCGCTCGTGTCATCGCGAGGAACAAGCTTTTCCAATGAGCGCATCTTATCCATCGTATATGTATGAATTGCTTCAGTAACTTCCATGTGAACACCAGTGATTATTGTATGCATAGAGCTTTTTGAATTATTTACTGAATAATATCTTTAGTATATACCAAAGCAAAAAAGATAGTAGTGTTCTTTTATCTTTTGGAGATAATTATGCACAGTTTTTATCCAAAATTTGCTTCTATAAAAATTATCTTTGTTATACTGAATGTACACATATGACAAAGCAACATTTTTCATTCAAAGAAATTTTTATGTTTGGATGGGTAAAGACAAAGCAGCATGCTTGGTTTATTGCTCTTACGACAATTATTATTAGTATTATTATGGGTGCAGTGAATCCGTTAGGTGTTCTTGTATGTCTACTTATAGGTCTCTCTGTGGCTTCTATTTCATTATTAATTTCTCGAGATCATCATTTTACCTTTAGTGACCTCTTCTCCCCACTTCTTTCACCAAAGAAAGTTCTAAAATTTTTAGCAATAACTGCAATTCTAGCTATTCCAATCGTTGTTCTTGCTTTAACATTTGTTGTTGGTGTTTTTCAACAGAATGCTGTTGTAACTATTATCGGAATGATTCTTTTCCTACCGCTTGTCTATCTCAGTGTTTGTTTTAAACTCTTTCCATTTGTAGTTATTGAACACGAAAATGCATCTATTGTTGAACTTATGACAATAACATACAATCTTACAGCCCCTCATTTCCTCCAGATGTTTGCCTTCCTTGTTCTAGCTGCAATCCTTAACCTTGTTGGAGCACTGGTTGTTATCGGTCTTTTTGTTACTATTCCAATAACTCTTTTTGCTACTGCTCATGTATACGATAAATTAAAAGAGCACTCAATGTAATCGTTATCGAGATACAGTCTTCTGAATATAATAAAACCTCTTCTTTCTTGAAGAGGTTTTATTATATTCTGTAAGTATTTATACACAAGAAGTCTTCTTGCAGAAAGGTCATTTTTTGTGTATTATAGTAACTACATTTATGAAGTAATTTGTAGATGTTCTAGCTAGTAATAGGTAGAAAACAAATGTATATTCCGCGATAGCTCAGCGGTAGAGCAGCGCGCTGTTAACGCGTTGGTCGTAGGTTCGATCCCTACTCGCGGAGCTTTGAAACTAAAAAACATTCCATTTTCAAGATGGAGTGTTTTTTAGTTTCAACCTTCTGCATAAGTAGGGATTCGAACCGCGGGTCGCAGCTTGCTAGGAGTAAGCGAAGATTTCGAGCTTAGCAAAGCGAGAGGCGATCCCTACTCGCGGAGCACTAAAAGTTAAAGCACCACATAAATGTGGTGCTTTAACTTTTTAGTGGAATCTCCTCCCCGCTTACCTTCTATACCGAACTTACTAGATTGTATTCGGGATTAAGGGTGGGGAGGATGAGGATGTTAGAGAGGGTAAAGATATAAAAAGCAAAACCCACCGAAGCAGGAATTGCTTGAGTGGATTATAAGGTTCGTTATTTTATCGAACAAATGTTGTTTCAGTTATCCTGACGTGGAAACGTTTGTCAGATTGGCAGCTAATACCACTGATTCGCGGTTCAAGCTCAGCAAGAAGCATCCTTGTTGCTGCACGTACCCGTTGCCGATATGCATACGCATGAGTACGACTAAGAGGTCTTGGTGGAGACATGGCGATACTCGCACCAGCGCTGTTACTGTGTCCCGTTGTAAAAGTAAAGTCATCTACAACCAATTGTTCTTTCAGACTATCCAAAGAAGCAATCCCATCCTTCCACGGAATATCACTTATATAGCTATCGAGCTTACTCTCCACAGTCTTTATGAAAGATGAAATGTTCTCTTGTCGCCGACGTCCAACTTCATCTGTACCTGGAAAATAGAGGAAGGTGCCTTTTGTATGTACCAGTCCTTCTTTGTTGTCCTGTTTAGTCCGCATAGCGAAACTCCTAGGTTAGTTAAAGAACACACTAACTTACCAAATGGGAGTTAGTGTTTTTATACTATAGATTATTGATTACAACGTCAAATGCGAAAATTTCATTGTTAATAGTTTTATCAAGTTTTGCTCCGCGAGTAGGGATCGAACCGAAGGTCCACATTTTCAAGAAGCGCAGCGACTATGAAAATGTAGGATCTCGACTGAACAGAGTGAAGGAGAGGCGGTCCCGTTAACCTGCGTCATGTTACGTTAGTGGTCGAATACGGGGTCGAGAAGATGCTTCGAGTAGCTTGCGACGAGGCAGCTTCGTGACCCACCCCTACTCGCGGAGTACTTGACAATAGACATATTATATTTTATAATATGTCTATTGTCTTTTGAAAGGTAGAACAATCATGCTGACAATATTTAAGAGAGCATATCCGATTGTTCGCCCGTTTGCTGACATCGGAACTCTTCTGTACAGACGGATCCTTCTGCTTCCCTTCAGGCCATTCACTACATTCGCGAAGTCTGAAATTGTGCAATGCTTCCCAATGCGTTTTCGAAACAAGGAAGACTTTCTCAGCGAGTGGAGTAAAGGGAACATCAAGGTTGGTGCCGTATGGGATGCTCATTGGGACAAACGTGTACGTAAGGGTCCGGATGGCAAATCGCTCGTAGTACTGACGCCAGGCGGTGTATGGTACATCGACGAACGTGCATCAAACTGCACAAAGCCGCATGACTCTCAGCACTATTGCTGGATTCGGCACGGATCTGCAGAAGAAGGTAACTTACAGGTAGACAAAAAAGGTCATACCTGCGAAGCTGGTGCTGGTTCAATAAGAATAATAAGCCGAAAGAAAGGCAGGCACCTATACCATGCTCGCCTCATGCGAAACAATTTGATCAGGATAGTTTTTTTCTGATCACACGCCACCCTGAATGGAAGCCACCTCGGCTTCGGTCGGGTGGTTTTCATTTTATATACCCACCACATTCTCATACTTCCTCCAATCAAACGTTCTGGACGTGTGTATCAGTTAGAGAACTTGACAAATACTAATATCTAATGTACATTTGTATTTGTTCAATTGCCCTTTTAACCCGTCAAGGAGTCAAACTCAATGGCAATACATAAGTACATCTACTGGCGTAATGATATGTCTCGGAATGGTACTGGACAACGCTTTGCGAACATTCATCTACTCGTAGGCTACAACCTAGCAACTATCTCTGATTTTCAGGAGATGGCAGCTGAAATGCGAGAAACGTTTCCTCAGGCCATTGACGATAAGGTTCGTTGTGGGAAGGTTCATGAGTCAAGCTTTGTTCGAGGGTTCTCACTCATTTCATTTGACACCTATCTTCCAGATGGTGAATACCCAGGGTGGGTACAAGTGCCTGATGGAATAGTCGAATATTACTGGTAGAGACCCTACCTCCACCCAACAGAACTACCCAAGCTCTGTTGGGTGGTTTCTTTTACCCAAATAGGGTTCAGAACAAAATGATATACTATTCTCAATGTACCGTATGGAAAAAATTGCTGATAACAATCAACAGAAGATTGAAGATAAAGAGATGGTTACTGATGAAGTTGTTTCAGCTATTAAGGCTGCCGTTCGTAAAGCTTACCCAGAAATTAATGAAAAAGATTTTGAGGTAGAGGTTGCACATGCTTTAAGAGAAGTTCGATTTCAAAAGAGAGGAACTATGACATGGAGATCAATGCCAATTGGCAAAAAGCTTTTTGAAGTTTTGCTTAATCAGCAAAATAATCAATGTTTCTACTGCAAGAAAGAATTTAACTCCAGCGTTATTCCAACTTTAGAGCATGTTAAACAAATAAGAAGACATGGAGCTGACCATCCTGATAACTTCGTAGTGTCGTGTAAAAAATGTAATAATAATCGACGGTAATATTTAAGTAAACTTTTAAAGTATTAATTTTTCTGGATAAACAATATACTTTCTTCAGTAAAATGTTTTAATTTTTTTACCAGTTGGAGCACTAGATTGACAAAAGCATTATAGTAATGTATAGTGCTTTTGTTCTTTCACTATTGGAGGTTTCATGTCAAAGAATCTGAAAGTCGGAGCCCTTCTTGCTGGCGGTGTGGTTGGCGCACTCATCGGCCACTACTACAAGCCGGAGGTAGCAGACTCCATCGTCTTTGGCGCACTCGTCGGTGCTCTTGTTGTTAACTGGATCATTGGAATGGCAGACTGATCAGCACAGCACACAGACTGACCCACCCAAGCAACCTGCTTCGGTGGGTTTCTTGTTTTATATATTCCAAGATTTTCATACTTCCTCGAATCAAAAATTCTGAACCAGTGCAACGTTTGGAGACTCATATTGACAATAACCATATTCTATTCTAGAGTATGGTTATTGTCCTTTTTACTTCTTCCAAACAAGGAGGCTGTCATGCCCTACCGTATTCATTATGCAGATAGGCACATAAAAGTACTTGCTTTGACTGATTTTTTGACAACAGTACCGCTCGAAGAGTTGTCTGGATTGCTTGATGAGGCAAAAATATTGCTTCGAGACCGTGAGTTTGGCAGTGAGAACTTTGGTCGTAATTGTAAACCTGAGGAACCGTTTTGGTTTGAAAATAACCTCATTGCGGATGCACAGAAACATATTGCCGCAGCAAAGCCATTAGATGCCTACATGGAGTGCCTGACAGAAAGCAATCACGGTCATTCCGGATTTACTGGCCAGTCTTATCGCTTGTACATGCATCCAGTGAATGATGCAGAGCGCGACATGTCTGAAAAGATTCGACAGATGATTGTTGATATTGCAGGCGCTCTCATCAATTCTGATCCACTTTCCAAAGACGTTGCCGACTTCATGGGCGACGGCTGGTTAGCGATATCTTCGAGTTACCACTGTCTAATCATGCTTGGACAAGATGTTCCGACGGACATGATTGATCAACTGCGCAGCCACATTGCAGGTTGCAAGAAGTTTGCCAACAAAAATCGCGAAATAGCGCAATTGGAAAAAGCTTTCAAGTGCCGCTTTGGCTAACAACGCGTGTAGCAACCACAAAAGCCACCTCACGGTGGCTTTTCTTTTTAAACGCTCACTACATTCTCACACTTCCTCCAATCAAACGTTCGAACCTGTGTACTGTTTGGAGAACTTGACAATACTCACATAATCATTGTATTATGTAACTTACTGTTCGTTTTAGGAGTGATGATGAGTGCTGATGAAATTTCCATAGAAGATAAGTTTGCTTTGCTTCAAAAGCTTTTTGCTCCAACCTCACCTCAAGAGAAAAACTTTCAACCTATATAGTCTTGGGTCTGAAGCAATTCAACCCCGACGAGATCAGAAGTATCCAAGTTCTTGACTCGATGATGTCAACTATTACGATAAGAATGGAAGGAGAACAGCCTGTTCAATATCAAGGTGCACAAGCTGTGAACTACCTTACTGAAAAAGCTGGGTGGAAGATTTGTGTGATGATGCTTGTTGCTCGTGATAACTACGGGCAAGTGGTTCAAGATCTGCTCACAGTTCTTGTCCTCCCTAAGTTGCCGGAATAAGTTCCGTCATTACTTCACAGAGCGACCCCGACACAGATCGGGGCGTTTTTTTATACTCACTCTCTCAAACCTATTCTTACTCATCGGTCCTACCCTCATGCTCGGATACAGCTTAATAAGTAATGAAAGTACAAAAAATGTCAGGGTATGTCGATGATTACATGTTTCCCGAACAACCATGGTACTGGGCTCAACCACCAAGCAAGAACTGCCTAGTGGTCTCTATTTATGTAGATACAACCTATTGTACATTCATGACTTTTGCCAATGCATCCTTTGCAGACTGTAAACTTTCATTATAAAAAACTGCTTTTTGATATTCAGCTTTTGCAGCAGGTATATCCCCACGACTCTCGAAGATGTTACCTTTCATTACATATAGCTCAGAAACAGATTTATTATTATCGTTAATAATACTGTCTGCTAATTGCAGAACTTTGTCATATTTTCCTAGCTTGAAATAAGCTTCTATTGGTTCCATCTGATACCATAGCTTTCTTCTTGTTAGCTTGCCTTCCAGCTTCTCAAATTCACGTATAGTACCCTCATAATCACCAAGGTAATACAGAGCAGTTACGACATTGTAGTGATTACGTAGATCTGTAGGATACTCTTTAGATTCTTTTTCAGCTCTTTCTTTTGCGTGTTGCCAAGCCAGCTTCTCATCAAGTTCTTCACCTAAAAGTTTTTCTACTAGCTCTTTCTTATCATTTTTTACAACGATAGCATACGAGTAATTAAAATCCTTCCATAGATGCATCCACTCGTCATAGGTGTACTCATGACTCTTACCATAGTAGCCATCTGTTTCTGTAATAATTTTCTTTGTGTCATTGTATCCTTTCACAACACGATAATGAACAATATCATCATCCGGATACATAAGAGTTCTTGTAAGAACTGGGATGTCATTTGCTATGAATGTCTTAAGCTGTGTTAGATTTCCATTTGGCCTCACATATACAAGCACCCCATGCTTCTCTCTGGCATAATCTGCTAGCTCATAGAGTGTTACTGACTTGTCGTCATTGTTTCCTTTTGGATTATTCCAAGGGCGTGTACCTTTAGCAATTTCTTCTTGAGTATCTACGATTCCCCATTTTGAAAGTGCTATCATAAGTCCTACAGATGAACAGTTGTTAAATGTTTGTCCAACCCAAGACATTCCTCCAAGAAGTTTTGATTGCGGGGGAATGATTCCGTTTGTTATGGTTGCACCAGAAACACCTGTTGGTTGTTGTGATGTTGTGGTAGTAAGAGTGCTACCAGTATCTTTATAGTATGTAGTGCCGTTGTTTTCGTTTTGGATGTTCCAAAAGAAATACAAAATACCTACAGCTAAAGTTACTAAAAATATAATTACAATCTTATTTTTCATGTATCTACAGTATAGCAAAATTAGCATTCATCAACTAAAGTTAGGTAGTTAATTCAAAAAAAGAAGCACGAAGAGAGTTCGTGCTTCTTTTTTGTATAATCACCTTTTCTACTTTTTAAAGTAGTCAGTAAAAAGCGCTATCCAATCCTCCTTACGGTGGAACAGTCCAGCTATCTTAGCGTCTTCCCAAACAACTCCTCTTCCACCTTCATACTTACTATGCTTGTCACTTACTTCTGCATAGAGCCACCAAGTGAAACCTATGTCATTCTTAGTAAAAATATCAAGCACATCTTGTGTGTATTCTTTACTTCCTGTTGTAAGACTAGGCACTCCAATTTGGTTAACAAAGAGGGGTACGTTATGTGACTTTTGAAAATCAATACCTTTTTGTATAAGTGTAGCTAGCCATACTTTATCAAGATAAAACTTCTCACCTGTTTTTGATTTCCTGTCAGTCGTCCACCCTGGGTATGGGTCACCACCTTCTATTTTATTTATTTTTACGTATTCTGGTGGTTCATAAAAGTTAAATGTGTAGATAATGTTAGGAGTATTCTCTAAGTAAATTTGTTCAAGACAACGAATATCATATGGTCCGTCGATGCACCCTTCGGCTTTTGCTGGGCCAACTATAATAGGAGTTCTTGTATCAACTTTTCGTATAGCTGCAATAATCTGCAGATCAAGATCTTTGACTACTTGATTAGTATATGGAGCTTTAGGGTGCGGTTCTGAGAGAAGTTCATATGCTCCTATGTATGGAGTATTCTTATACCGCTCTGCAAGAAATGCCCATGTTTCTGTAAACTCTTGCAAACGTGCCTGATTATCATATTGTGGATCAGAACCAATAAAAAGTATTACCCAAAGTTTTTCATCTACAGCCCATTGTATATATTTATCAAGCATTGCAAGGTAAACAGGATTAATATGACCAGGCGCATCGGTCATTCTACTCTCTTGTCCAGATTCTTCCTGTGTATCTCCTGAACCCCAGTACCACCTAAGAGGAATACGTACCGTTGTCGCCCCCATCGCTTTAATGTCTTTTACGTTTTGCTGAGTTGTTAGTAGTCCTCCATTACGGTAGTTTGCCCAATTAAAGCCACGAAGAGAAATCTCTTTACCTTCTGGATCAAAAAGCTCACTACCTCGAACAGTAATACGTGCAGCACCCGGAGTCGATGTCGAAACAACTGGAGGAACTGGAGGTTTGTCTACATTATCATCTTTGTGTTTACACCACCATCTTCTCCACCAAGGTAAGTCATTACAATCTTTTGTTTCTCCAAAGAA
>JACCDT010529497.1_pt1 | contig 36259 bp, 36 predicted proteins | sample 7446291 | NCBI WGS metagenome assembly JACCDT01 (sample SAMN15323446, study PRJNA562643) | freshwater metagenome | isolation source: river surface water | place: USA:Blue River Watershed | collected 2017-08-17
GTCAGCGACTGCACCGTCTCCAGGAACACCTGGCCCGAGATGGTCGGCACCACCGCCGCCACCAGCCGGCTGCGGGTGGACGCCGGCCCGCCGGCCAGCAGGTTGGGCACGTAGCCGGTGCGGGCCACGGCGTCGGCCACCTTGCGCCGCACCTCGTCGGACACCTGCGCGGGCGTGTTCACCGCCCGAGACGCCGTGATCGGCGCCACGCCGGCCAGCCGCGCGACCTCGTGCAAGGTCACCGCCCCACTGCCCCGCCGCGCGCGCCGCACGGCTTCCCGAGGCACCGCCGGGTGCCCCTCGTCCGCAGGTGTGTCGCTCGACGGGGTCATGCAGGAATTCTAGGGAGCCGCACGCAGGCCCAGACCCAGACCTTGACCCTTTCCTCGGCCCAGCCCCCCGCCCCTTTCCTGGACCCAAGTCCCCAGACGCAAAAAAGCCACCGCGAGGGTGGCTTTGCTGCTGCGAGGGCTGGTACCCCCGACTTGTGTTCTTGGTTGCGGAGGCAGGATTTGAACCTGCGACCTTTGGGTTATGAGCCCAACGAGCTACCAGACTGCTCCACTCCGCGACTGAGACAGCAATTATGACTTGCTGCGCTGCATCACGCAAGCCCTGGCCGAAGAAAAAGAAAAGGGCCGCAGTTGCGGCCCTTCGGGGTGCCGCCGATCGCTGGATCGGCGGTGGGGTGAAGACGGCTTATTCGGCCGCTTCGCCCGCAGCGGCGGCGTCGACGGCAGCCAGCGCGTCCTGCGCTTCCTGCATGGCGATCAGGCGGCGTTCCTGGTCGTCCATCTCGTCCTTGGCCTTGCGAGCCTGGTGGTAGGCCAGACCGGTGCCGGCGGGGATGAGGCGTCCGACGATCACGTTTTCCTTCAGGCCACGCAGCTCGTCACGCTTGCCCATGATGGCCGCCTCGGTCAGCACCCGGGTCGTTTCCTGGAAGGAAGCGGCCGAGATGACCGGCACCATTTCCTTCGGCAAGGAGACCAAGGGCAAGATCCGCCTGCAGATCACCGACCCGGACGGCAAGGTCTGGGAAGAGCTCGTGCCCAAGGAGAAGAACATCCTGGTGCACGAAGGCCAGGTGGTGAACAAGGGCGAGAGCGTGGTCGACGGTCCGGCCGATCCGCAGGACATCCTGCGCCTGCTGGGCATGGAAGAACTGGCCCGCTACATCGTTGACGAGGTGCAGGACGTCTACCGCCTCCAGGGCGTGAAGATCAACGACAAGCACATCGAGGTGATCGTTCGCCAGATGCTGCGTCGCGTGGTCGTCGAGAACCCGGGCGAGTCCTCCTACATCGCCGGCGAGCAGGTCGAGCGCTCCGAGATGCTGGACACCAACGACGCCCTGCGCGCCGATGGCAAGATCCCGGCGACCTACAGCAACCTGCTGCTGGGTATCACCAAGGCCTCGCTGTCCACCGACTCGTTCATCTCCGCGGCCTCCTTCCAGGAGACCACCCGCGTGCTGACCGAAGCGGCCATCATGGGCAAGCGCGACGAGCTGCGTGGCCTGAAGGAAAACGTCATCGTCGGCCGCCTGATCCCGGCGGGTACCGGCATGGCCTACCACGCGGCCCGCAAGGTCAAGGACCAGATGGACGAGGCCGAGCGCCGTGCCATCGCCGAGGCCGAGGCGGCCGAGCTGGGCGGCGAAGCCGTCCTGCCCGAGGCCAGCGAGGGCGCCGCGGCCGAATAAGCCGCAGCCCCCGGGCGTCTTCGGGATGCCTGCCACGCCCCGGAGCCGGTTCGCCGGCCCCGGGGCGTTTTCCTTTCCGGGGCCGGCACCGCCTCCGGGCGGGAGCCCCCTCCCATCTTGTTAAGCTCGGGCCATGAGTCTTTCCCTCCTGTCCTGGGCACTCGCCATCGTCGGCGTGGCCTGGGCCCTGGGCGCCTACAACCGCCTCGTGCGGCTGCGCGCCGAGGTCAACACCGCCTTCGCCGCGGTCGACGCCGAGCTGCAGCCGCTGGCGCGTCTGGTCGACGACATGCTGGAAAGCATCGACCCCGACAACGAGGACCGGCAGGAGCCCTCCGACAAATTCCTCGCCCCGATCCGAGAGGCCTCGGCCGGCCTGGCGGCGGCCCTGGCGGCTGCCCGGGCCAGGCCGCTCGACGGGGACCGCATCCAGGCGGTGCGCGAGGCGGGCGAGGCCTGGGCCCAGGCCTGGGACCGGGCCGAGCGCGAGGATGCGCATGACCTCGCCGGGCCCCAGCTGCCCGAGACGGTGAGCACCGAGCGGGCGCTGCGCCTCAAGCAGGCCGACGTGATCGGCGGCCAGTTCAATGAGGCGGTGGCGCGGTACAACCGGGCCATCACCCAGTTCCCCGCCATCTTCATCGCTTGGACCTTCAAGTTCAAAAGCGCCAGCAAGCTGTGACGGAAGCACGCGCTCACACCGCAGCTCCCGCGCTGTGGCGGCTGCTGCAATCAGCCGCCCGTGTCCTGCGGGCGGTGCGCGAAGGCCAGTCGGCCACGCCGGCCCTGGCCGCGGTATCGAACGAGCTTCGCGCCGGTACCCAGGCCCTGGCCTTCCAGGCACTGCGCCAGCTCGGACGGGCCCAGGCCCTGCGCGCCCAACTCGCACCGCGCACACCGCCGCCTGCGGCCGACGCGCTTCTGTGCACCGCGCTGGCCCTGGCCTGGGACCCGCAGGCGGCGCCCTACGAGCCCTTCACCCTGGTCAACCAGGCGGTGGAGGCGGCCAAGCAGTCCAAGGCCACCGCCGGCCAGTCGGCCTTCATCAATGCCTGCCTGCGCCGCTTCCTGCGGGAGCGGGATGCCCTGGTCGCGGCCACCGACGCCGACCCGGTCGCCCGCTGGAACCACCCGGCCTGGTGGATCCGCCGGCTGCAGGCCGACCACCCGGATCACTGGGAGGCCATCCTGCGCGTCGGCAACCAGCCGCCGCCCATGACCCTGCGCGTCAACCGCCGCCACGGCACGCCTGAGGAGTACCAGCGCCGCCTGGCCGAGGCCGGCCTCTCTGCCCGGCGGGTGGGCGAGGACGGACTCATCCTCGACAAGCCCTGTCCGGTGCAGGCCCTGCCCGGTTTCGACCAGGGCTGGGCGTCGGTGCAGGACGCGGCGGCTCAGATGGCTGCACCGCTCCTGCTGGACGGTCTGCAGGCGCCGGCCGGCCGCCCGCTGCGCATCCTCGACGCCTGCGCCGCCCCCGGCGGCAAGACCGCCCACCTGCTCGAGCGCGCCGACGCCGACGTGGTGGCGCTGGATGTGGACCCGGAGCGCTGCCAGCGCATCACCCAGACCCTGGGCCGCCTGGGCCTGCAGGCCCGGGTGCTGGCGGCCGACGCCGCCCACCCCGCCGACTGGTGGGACGGCCAGCCCTTCGACGCCATCCTGCTGGACGCGCCCTGCACCGCGTCCGGCATCGTGCGCCGCCACCCGGACGTGCGCTGGCTGCGCCGGGAATCGGACATCGCGGCCCTGGCGCAGGCGCAGGCCCGGCTGCTCGACGCGCTGTGGCCGCTGCTCGCGCCGGGCGGGCGCCTCCTCTATTGCACCTGCTCGGTCTTCCGGGCGGAGGGCGAGGCCCGCATCGGTTCGTTTCTTGCGCACAACACCCAGGCGGTTTTGCGGCCTGCGCCCGGACATTTGCTGCCGGCCGGTGGCGCAAATGCGACGGCCGTCCCGGAGAATCAAGCCGGTGAGCATGACGGTTTCTATTACGCGAGCCTGGACAAGCAGGCCTGACCGGATCGCCCGGCCCGGCGCCGGAGCCCTCGGCGCCTGGCGGGCCATGGGGGTCCTTCCGGCGCTGGTGGCGCTGGCCTTTCTGCTCCTGGCGGCCCTGCCGGCCCGCGCCATCGAGATCAACGCCCTGAGCGCCGAGCGCGGCGCCGAGGGCATCGTGCTGTCGGCCCAGATCCGGCTGGACCTGCCGGGCCAGCTCGACGACGCGCTGCAAAAAGGCATCCCCCTGTTCTTCGTGGCCGAGGCCACGGTGCTGCGGGACCGCTGGTACTGGACCGACAAGGAAGTGTCCCGCGCCACCCGCTACCTGCGTCTGGCCTACCACCCGCTCACCCGGCGCTGGCGGCTCCTGGTCTCCAACGCGCCCATCACCAACACCGGCGCGGTGCTGGGCCAGTCCTTCGACTCGCGCGAGGACGCACTGGCCGCCATCGAGCGCATCGCCGGCTGGCGGATCGCCGATTCCCCCGAGATCGATGGCGCGCCCCGTTACACCGTGACCCTGCGTTTCCGGCTGGACCTCGCCCAGCTGCCCCGGCCGGTGCAGATCGGCGGCTTCGGCCAGGAGGAGGGCAGCCTCGAGGCCGCCCGCAGCCTGCGCCTGAACCCCGAGCCGGCCCGCTGAGGGCCTGGCCCGTCGCGATCCCTCCGCCCTCCATGACCGAGCCCGTCCGTCCGTCCGAATCGTCCCCGGCCCTGCGGCCCGGGCCGCGGGTGCGCAACTCGCGGGTGTTCCAGTGGGCGGTCGCGGTCGGCGCGGCGGTCATCGCCGCCATCGGCGTGGTGCTCCTCTTCCTGCTGGCGCAGGCCACCGACAACCGCGAGCTGTACGAGCGCAATTACGAGGCGCTGTTCATCGTGAACGTGGTGGTCGCCGGCTTGCTGCTGGCCGTCATCGCCTGGATGGGGCTGCGCCTCCTCTCGCGCCTGCGGCGCGGCAAGTTCGGCAGCCGTCTGCTGATGCGACTGGCGCTGATCTTCGCCCTGGTGGGCCTGGTGCCCGGCCTCCTGATCTACGTGGTGTCCTACCAGTTCGTCTCGCGCTCCATCGAGAGCTGGTTCGACGTCAAGGTGGAGGGCGCGCTCGACGCCGGCCTGAGCCTGGGACGGGCCTCGCTGGACGCGATCTCCAGCGACCTCACCGCCAAGACCCGCAACGGCGCCTCGCAATTGGCGGGCGTGTCGGACGCCGGCGCCGGCCTGGTGCTCGAGCGCCTGCGCGAGCAGCTGGGCGCCAATGACGTGAACCTCTGGAGCCCCTCCGGCCAGCTGATCGCAAGCGCCGGCCAGGCCCGCTTCCAGCTTTCACCCGAGCGGCCCTCGTCGACCCAGCTGCGGGCGGTGCGCGCGCAGCGCGCGGTCTCGGCCATCGAGGGCCTGGAGGAGGTGGCCTCGCCGGGCACCCCGTCGGCCACCACGCCCCGCGTGCGTGTCCTGGTGCAGGCGCCGGCCGCCAGCCTGGGCCTGTTGTCGGATGCGCGCATCCTCGAGGTGACGCAGCCCCTGCCGTCCACCCTGGTGGCCAACGCGATTGCTGTGCAGGAGGCCAACCGCGAATACCAGGAGCGGGCCCTGGGCCGGGAGGGCCTGCGGCGCATGTACATCGGCACGCTCACGCTCAGCCTGTTCCTGGCGGTGTTCGGCGCCATCCTGCTCGCGGTGGTCCTGGGCAACTCGCTCGCGCGGCCGCTGCTGCTGCTCGCGGCCGGTGTGCGAGAAGTGGCGGCCGGTGACCTGAGTCCCAAGCCGGTGCTGCAAGGCAAGGACGAACTCGGCGGCCTGACCCGCTCCTTCGCGCAGATGACGCAGCAGCTGGCCGACGCCCGCGCTGCGGTCGACCGCAGCATGGGCCAGGTCGACGCGGCCCGCGCCAACCTGCAGACCATCCTCGACAACCTCACCGCCGGCATCATCGTGCTCGACGACGCCGGCCGCATCCTCTCGTGCAACCCGGGCGCCACCCGCATCCTGCGCGCACCGCTGGCCGCCTGCGTGGGCCAGCCCCTAGCGGAGGTCGACGGCCTGCAGGCCTTCGGTGCGTCGGTCGCCAAGCGCTTCGAGGAGTACCACGCCGATCGCCAGCACGGCCTGGACCACTGGCAGCAGTCCTTCGAGCTCGGGGGGCACCCGGCGGCGAGCGCAGCCTTCGGCCAGGGCGACCACGAGGCGCTCACCGTGGTCGTGCGCGGCGCCGACATGCCCGCCGACGCCAGCGGCCGCGCCGCCCACCTGCTGGTGCTGGACGACATCTCCGAGATCGTCTCGGCCCAGCGCGCCCGCGCCTGGGGCGAAGTTGCGCGGCGCCTCGCGCACGAGATCAAGAACCCGCTCACACCCATCCAGCTTTCCGCCGAGCGGCTGGAGATGAAGCTGGAAGGCAAGGTGGCCGAACCCGAACGGGCCATCCTGGCCAAGTCGGTGCGGACCATCGTCGACCAGGTCGATGCGATGAAGCGCCTGGTCAACGAGTTCCGCGACTACGCCCGCCTGCCCACCGCCGACCTCAAGCCGGTGGACCTCAACGCCCTGGCGTCCGACGTGCTGCAGCTGTACGGGCGCGAGGCCGGCGAGACGGGGGAGGCTGCCGCGCTCGTGCCGGTGCGGCTCGAGCTGGACCCGGCCTGCCCGCGCATCCAGGGCGACGCGATGCAGCTGCGCCAGGTGATTCACAACCTCTTGCAGAACGCACAAGATGCGACCGAGGGCGCCGCCGCGTCCGACGGCCCGCGCGAGGTCGTGCTGCGCACGCAGTGGAACGAGACCTCGGGCCGGGTGCGCCTGGTGGTGCAGGACGCCGGCACCGGCTTCCCCGAGCACATTCTCAAGCGCGCCTTCGAGCCCTACGTCACCACCAAGGCCAAGGGCACGGGCCTGGGCCTTGCCGTGGTCAAGAAGATCGCCGACGAGCATGGCGCGCGCATCGACCTCAAGAACCGGCTCGATGAAGACCGGGTGGTGGGCGCCCAAGTCTCGCTATCATTCGCAGTTGCGGCCTGACAACAGTTTTCCCGGGCCGGCGAGCTTGCGCTTCTCAATATGGCAAACATCCTGGTGGTCGATGACGAGCACGGCATTCGCGAGCTGCTCTCCGAAATCCTGAACGACGAGGGTCACCAAGTCGAACTGGCGGAGAACGCCTCGCAGGCCCGCGCCCTGCGCCAGCAGTCGCAGCCCGATCTGGTGCTGCTCGACATCTGGATGCCCGACACCGACGGTGTCACCCTGCTCAAGGAGTGGTCCTCGACAGGCCTTTTGACCATGCCGGTCATCATGATGAGTGGTCACGCCACCATCGAGACCGCGGTCGAGGCGACCAAGATCGGCGCCCAGTCCTTCCTCGAAAAGCCCATCACCCTGCAAAAGCTGCTGAAGGCGGTGGAGAGCGGCCTCACCCGTCAGGCGCCGGCCGCGCCGGCCCGCCGCGCGGGTCAGGCGGCCGCTGTCGTTGCGATGCCCCAGGGTCTGCCGGCTGGCGAGCTCACGGTGGAGGCCGCCATGACCGGCGGCCAGGCCATCCCGGTGGTGATGGACATGGGCCCGCAGTCGCGCCAGGCCTTCGACCTCGACAAGCCCCTGCGCGATGCGCGCGACGAATTCGAGAAGTGCTACTTCGAGTTCCACCTCGCCCGCGAGGGCGGCTCCATGACCCGCGTCGCCGAGAAGACCGGGCTGGAGCGCACCCACCTCTATCGCAAGCTCAAACAGCTGGGGGTGGACCTGTCGCGCGGCAAGCGCAGCCAGGTCGCCTGAGCAAGCTCCGTTGATCCCGCCAGCCACCCGGGTAGGGGCGGGCGGCAGGTGCCCCACCGACTCCGGACAAGCCCCAGGAATTCTCGGCCTGGGAGAAAAAAGCCAGAAACCGCTTCGTCCTTCCCGACGGACTTCGTAGATTGCCCCGCAAGGGGGTGGCCACCCAGGCTGCGCCCGATTCTTCGAATCCACAAGGAGACAAGCATGAACCGGATCCGACGCCTGACTGCGCTCGCCCTGGTGGCGACCGGCCTGGCCGCCCCGTTCGGGCTGGCGCACGCGCAAGCCTTCCCGAGCAAACCCCTGCGCATCATCGTTCCCACCGCGGCGGGCGGCGGGAACGACGTCATCGCGCGCACGATCGGCGAAAAGATGTCCGCCTCCATGGGCCAGCCCCTCGTCGTGGAGAACAAGGTGGGCGCCAGCAGCCTCATCGCCAACGAATTCGTGGCCCGGGCGGCGCCGGACGGCTACACCATCCTGTTCAACGGGCCTCTCATCGTCCAGACCGCCGGTCTGATGAACAAGCTGCCCTATGACCCGCTGACCGACTTCATTCCCATCACCGACGTCATTCGCACGCCCCTGTGGCTGGCGGTCAACGCGAGCAAGGTCCCCGCGAAGACGGTGTCGGAATACATCGCGCTGGCCAAGGCGGCGCCGAACAACTACCCCTATGCCTCGATCGGCCCCGGCTCCTCGCACCATCTGTACGGCCACCAGTTCAACGAGACGGCCGGCCTCAACCTGACCCATGTTCCCTACAAGGGCGGCGCGCCGGCGGTGATCGCCCTGGTGGGCGGCGAGGTGGCCTCGGTCTTCCTCGACTACGTGAGCCTCAAGCCTCATGTCGAGTCGGGCAAGGTTCGTCTGCTGGCTACCACCGGGACCGCGCGCTCGCCCCTGACCCCGCAGGTGCCCACCTTGTCCGAACTGGGCTACAAGGGATTCGAGTCCTATGGCTGGGGCGCGGTGTTCGTGCCGGCCAAGACGCCTCCGGCGGTCGTGGCGCAGTTGCACGCCGAGGTGGTCAAGGCGCTGGCGCATCCCGACGTGGCGGCCAAGTTCGCCGGCTTCGGCTTCGAGCTGGGCGGGACGCCGCAAGCCCAGTTCATGACCCAGTACCGGGGCGACTATGAGCGCTGGACCACCCTGATCCGCAAGGCCGGCGTGAAGCTCGAGCAGTAATTTCTGACCGCCGCCGCTTGATGTACAATCTGCGGCTCACGGCCCGGTAGCTCAGTTGGTAGAGCAGCGGATTGAAAATCCGCGTGTCGGTGGTTCGATTCCGCCCCAGGCCACCAAGTCAAGTCAAACGCCCGACGTCAACCCGTCGGGCGTTTTTGTTTCTGCTGCCGGCTGATGCATCCGGCCCGCCCCCCGTGCCCGCAAGCCCGCCACGCCGCATGTGGGTATTGGGCCGGCAGTGCGCCTCCCGGGCGGGCCATGGGAAGATCGCGCTTCCACTCAGGAGGCGTCTGACCATGCAATGCCCTGTCTGCAAAACCGTCCACCTCACCATGGCCGAGCGCAGCGGCATCGAGATCGACTACTGCCCGCAGTGCCGGGGCGTGTGGCTTGATCGCGGTGAGCTCGACAAGATCATCGAGCGTGCGGCCACCCAGCCGGCCGCGCCCGCCCCGGTGGCGGCGCCCCAGCCGCAGTACGCGCCGCCCCCGGTGTACCCGCACAGCGGACACGGCTACTACAAGAAGAAAAAGCGCGAGGGCTTCCTCGGCGAGCTGTTCGACTTCGATTGAGTCGACCGGGTTCAGACGAAGGGCCGGGCACGAGGCCCGGCTTCGATCACTCCAGCACCAGCCCCACCCGCTTGATGATGTCGCCCCACTTGCGGGTTTCGCCATCAATGAAGCTGCGGAAAGACGCAGGCGAGCCGCCGCCGATCAGCAGGCCCTGCTTGATCAGGGTCTCCCGCACGGCGGGGTCTTGCAGCGCCGCGTTCACGTCGGCGTTGATGCGGTCGATCACCGCGGCGGGGGTGCCGGCGGGGGTGAAGAGGCCGTTCCAGGCCAGGGCTTCGAAGCCGGGGTAGCCCGCCTCGGCCACGGTGGGCAGGTTCTTCATTTCGTCCAGGCGCTTGCTGCTGGTCACGGCCAGCAGGCGCACGCGGCCGCCGTCGATCAGGGGCAGCAGGGCCGGGGCCACGGTGAACAGGCCCTGGGTCTCGCCACTGGCGACCGATAGGCCCGCAGGGGGCGAGCCGTTGAACGGCACATGCACCGCCTGGAAGCCCGCGATGGTGCGGAACAACTCCATGGTCAGGTGCGAGGAGCTGCCAGCGCCCACCGAGGCGTAGCTCACGCCCTTGGACTGGCCCTTGGCCCAGGACACGTACTCCTGCACCGACTTGGCCGGGTGGCTGGCCGGAACCGCCAGCACGTTGGGCTGGGAGGTGGTGAGCACCACGGGCACCAGGTCCTTTTGCGGGTTGTACGGCATGGTCTTGTACATGAAGGGGCCGAAGGCGACCGGGCCGTTGAAGCCGATGCCCAGGGTGTGGCCGTCCGGCGCCGCCTTCGCCACCAGGTCCATGCCCAGCATGCCGCCGGCGCCGGGCTTGTTCTCCACCACCAGGGGCTGCTTCCAGCGGTCCTTGAGCTTTTCGCCCATGGTGCGCACGATGATGTCGAGCGAGCTGCCGGCGGGCGCGGGCACGACGACGCGCACCGGCTTGTTGGGCCACTCCTGCGCGAAGGCGGAGGCGCAGACGACGGCCGCCAGGGCCAGGGAAATGAGCTTCTTCATGGGATCTCCTGCGTTGATCGGATGCCTGATTGTCGATCAGGCCGAGGTGTGACTTCGCGCCCTGGCGCTCAGGCGGTGGCCAGTCGCCCGGTGAAGGGCACCTTGCCCGTGAGCATTTCCCACCACATGACCCAGTCGCTGGCCAGCGAGTAGAACGGGTGGCCGAAACTGGCCGGCCTGTTCTTCTCGAACACGAAATGGCCGACCCAGGCGAAGCCGTAGCCGATCACGGGCAGCAGCGGCAGCAGCCAGGGGTTGCCGGTCGCAATCGCCGTCGCCAGCGTCACCAGCACCAGGCTCGAGCCGAGGAAGTGCAGGGTGCGGCACACCGGGTCGGCATGCTGGGTGAGGTAGTAGGCGTAGAAAGCGCGATAGGAGTCGAAGGTCATGCGTTGCTCCCGTCGGTGAGGGGCGGCGGTGGTGACCTGCATGGTCGCCATGGCAGACCTGCGCCGGAATCGGGTCTTCCCCGGGGGGCGGCGGCGCGCCCATTGGGACAGCGCGATGCAAGCCCGGTCGGCCACCTCTGGCGGCCAGCCGCCCACAATCCGCGGCCAACGGCCTGCGCCGCAATCGCGCGGGCCACACGCCAACGAGGGAACCATGGAACCACATCCCCGCTGCCCAGGCGCAGCAAGCGCCCGCCCTGCCGCTGAGGCGGCGAGTCCCGTCGGCGCCGGTGCCCGCGCCTTTTCCTGCGCATGGGCCCTGGCCTTGATGTTGGTGATGTCGCCGGCGCACGGGGGCTTCCTGGGCGGGGCCGTCGAGTTGCGCAGCCAGGAAGAACTTTCGGATGCGGCGGGCGAATTCACCCCCTCGCGCTACCTGGTCTACCGCGGCACAGACGACAAATTCCACCACTTCCAGGAGACCGGCAAGTTCGGCCCGCTGGGCCCCACCGGCAAGTTCCGGATCGACAAGCGGCTCATCGCGCTGCCCGACCTCCTGCCTGGCGCCGTCATCACCTATGACCAGAACCAGGGCGTCTTCCGACTTCGTGACGACCGGGGCCGGCATGTGGTGAAAGCCGACTTCGTCGAGCGCTACACGCGCGAAGAAGAGCGCTACCTGAAGGCGATGGCCGCGGCCAGGCGCTTCGAGTCCGCCGGCCCGTCGCCGGAGAAGGGCGAAGCGTGGATGGCTCTCTTGCGCGCCGCATTCGAGTCCCGGCGTCTCGATGACGCCGAGCGCTTCGGCCGGGAGCTGCTGGCGATGGCGTACGAGGTGCACACCGTGCACACCTACCTGGGTCGTATCGCACTCGAGCGCAAGGACCTGGAAGGCGCCGCACGTCACCTCGTCGCGTCGGCCGAAGAAACCCCGGCGACCGGTCCGCTCGTTTCATTCGGCCCGAGCATGGCATTGGCCAAGCCGATGGCGGAGGCGGGGCAGTGGGACGCGGTGGCCCGCTACCTCCGCGCCTGCCAGCGGTTCTGGGACAAGCCCCAGCTGCGTGATTGGCAGCGGCACATCGAAGAACGGCGGGTGCCGGACTTCGGGGCCAACCGGTTCTACGGGCGCTGATCGCCCGAGTGCAGCCGCCGCCCGCGAGGGCGACGCGCGGCCCATCAGATGCTGTAGCTCTCGTAGGTCGCCGGGTGGAACAGTTCCTCCACGGCCACCTTGCGCGAGGACAGGCCCTGCGCGTGGTGGTGGTGCAGGAAGGTCTCCAGCGTGGGCCGCGCGGCGTCGACGCCGTAGGCCCAGAAGTCCTCGCCCATGGTGCTGCGGGCGGCCTTGAGCTGCTCCTCGACGAAGGGCAGGGTGACCTTTGTGGCCGACGTGTCCGAGAGCAGGTCGAGGGCGGCCTGCTTCGATTGCGTGAAGGCCTTGACCAGCGCCGCCGGCAGCCAGGGGTGCTGGGCCACCAGGGTCTTGCGCACGCCCACCAGGTGCATGATGGGGAAGATGCCGGTGCGCTTGTAGTAGTCCTTGGCGACCGCCGTCGGGTCGTCGAACAGCCAGCCGATGTTGGGGTTGCGCGCCAGGATGTGTGCGCTCGGCGGACGCGGGCCGATGAAGCCGTCGATCGCGCCTTCCTCCAGCAGCATGGAGACGGTCTTGCCCTCAGGGGCGGCTTCCACCTTCACGCCAGGCGGCAGCTGCAGCGCGATCTTCTCGGGGCGGTTGGGCGTGTCGATGCCGCCGCGCACCCAGGTCACGTCCTCCGGGCGGACGCCGTAGTCGTCCTGCAGGATGGCGCGCGCCCAGACGTTGGCGCTCAACTGGTACTCGGGCAGGCCGACACGCTTGCCAATCAGGTCGCGCGGCTCGCGGATGCGGTCCTTGCGAACATAGATCGAGGTGTGGCGGAAGGCCCGCGAGAGGAACACCGGAATCGCGATGTAGGGGCAGTCGCCGCGCGCGTGCTTGACCAGGTAGCTGGAGAAGGACAGCTCGGCGACGTCAAAGTCCTGGCTGCGCATGGCCCGGAAGAACATCTCCTCCGGATTGAGCAGCATGTAGACCGGGTCGACCCCGTCGATCTGCACCCGGCCGTCGAAGAGGGCGCGGGTGCGGTCGTAATCGCCCATGGCGACGGAAAGTTGCAGGCGGGCCATGGGCTCTTCCGGGTTCGGGTCCTTATTTCGCCACGGACTGCACCACCGGGATCCAGCGGTCGGTCTCGCTGCGCACGTAGCGGGTGAAGGTGGCGGCGTCCCAGTCCTGGCTCTGGATGCCTTCATTGGCCATCATCTTCTGCATGGCCTCGGTCTTGAGGCCCTTGCGGATTTCGGCGTTGATCTTCTCGACCAGCGCGGTCGGCATGCCGGGAGGGCCAGAGACGCCGAACCAGGTGGTGGCCACCAGCTCGGGGTAGCCGGCTTCGGCGAAGGTGGGCACGTTGGGCAGGTCGGCCATGCGGCGCGTGGAAGTCACCGCGAAGGCCTTGAGGCGGCCGGAGGCGACGAAGGAGTTGGCGGCGGTGAGCGTGACGAAGGCGACCGGGATCTGGTTGCCCAGGAGGTCATTGATCGCCGGGCCGGCGCCCTTGTAGCCGATGTGGGTGTGCTTGTACTTGGCCTGCTTGGCGAACACCTCGCCAATCAGCTGCGCGTGCGTGCCCTGGCCGGACGAGCCCCAGCTGATGCCGTCCTTGGCCTTCTGCGCGTGGGCGACGAACTCCTGCAGGTTGTTGGCCGGAAAGCTCGGGTGGGCCACCAGCACCAGGGGCGGGCCGCCGAGGAGGGCGATGTGGGTGAAGTCGGCCATGGCGTCGAAGGCCTTGGTCTCCGGCAGCGCGATCACGTGCGAGGCAATACCCGAAACGACCAGCGTGTAACCGTCGGGCGCGCTCTTGGACACCTGGGCCGAGCCGATGGTGCCGCCGCCGCCGCCCTTGTTCTCGATGACGAAGCTTTGTTTGAGGGCGTTCTGCAGCTGCTGCGCGATGCCTCGACCCAGCGTGTCGGAGGAACCGCCGGCAGCGAAGGGCACGACGATCTTGACGGGTTTTTGCGGCCAGTCGGCAGCGGATTGGGCCAGTGCGCCCAGCGAGAAAGCGGCCGCCAGGGTGGCAGCCAGGAGTTTGCGCAGCATGGGTTTGTCTCCGTTGAACGTTGTTGTCGAAAGCGCGGGCCTAATCTATCATCGTTCCGTTAAAGGGAAAACAGTTCCTTTATGCGGAACATCGACAAAACTAGCCAAACGGAGACAGCATGCTGCGCGCAGAACAAAACAAGCTGGTGACCGAGACCAATGCCGGCACCCCCATGGGCGAACTCTTTCGCCGCTACTGGCTGCCCGCCCTCCTGTCCGAGGAGCTGCCGGCGCCCGATTGCCCGCCGGTGCGTCTCAAGCTCCTGGGCGAGCGCCTGGTCGCCATCCGCGACACGCAAGGCCGCCTGGGGGTGATGGACGAGTTCTGCGCCCACCGCGGTGTCTCGCTCTGGTTCGGCCGCAACGAAGAGGGCGGCCTGCGCTGCCCGTACCACGGCTGGAAGTTCGACGTGAACGGCCAGTGCACCGAGGTGCCTTCGGACGAGGACGGCAAGCTGTGCGATCGCATCAAGCTCAAGTCCTACCCGATGATCGAGCGCGGCGGCGTGATCTGGATCTACATGGGCAAGCCCGAGCACCAGCCGCCGGCGCCCGAGTGGGAGTTCGCCACCGTGCCGGACGCGAACCGCTTCGTCTCCAAGCGCCTCCAGATCTGCAACTGGCTGCAGGCGCTCGAAGGCGGCATCGACTCCAGCCACGTGTCCTTCCTGCATAGCGGCGGCCTCAAGCACGACCCGCTGTTCAAGGGCGCCAAGGGCAACGAATACAACATGAACGACCTGCGGCCCAAGTTCGAGGTGGTCGACGGCGACGCCGGCCTGTTCATCGGCGTGCGCCGCAAGGCCGAACCCGGCCACCTGTACTGGCGCATCACGCCCTGGGTCATGCCCTGCTTCACCATGGTGCCCCCGCGCGGCGACCACCCGGTGCACGGCCACTTCTGGGTGCCGATCGACGACGAGAACTGCTGGGCCTGGAGCTTCGACTACCACCCGACCCGCGCGCTCAAGGACAGCGAGGTGCAGGCCATGCGGGATGGCGCGGGCATCCATTGCAAGTACGTGCCCGGCACCTACATCCCCCTGGCCAATCGCACCAACGACTACCTGATGAACCGCGAGAAGCAGCGGTCCGGCGAGTGGTACAGCGGCATCGAAGGCATCGCGGTGCAGGACTCGTCCCTGCAGGAAAGCATGGGGCCGATCGCCGACCGCACCAAGGAGCACCTGACCGGCACCGACAAGGGCATCGTGCAGGCGCGCCGCCGGCTGATGGAGGCCGCCACTGCGCTGGCCGAGCATGGCACCCCGCCGCCCGGCACGCTGCCCGAGCAGCAGCGGGTGCGCTCAGTGGCGATCGTGCTGCCCGAGGACCAGCCGTTCCACGAAGCCGCCCGCGATGCCCTGCGGGCCGAGCCTGGCAAGCCGCACTCCAGCGTATGACGCAGACCCTGGCCGCGGTCGCCGTCGCGCCGGGAAAGACCGAACTGCAGCAGCTGCCGCTGCCGCCGGTCGAGCCCTGGTCTGGCCTGCTCCAGGTTGCCATCACCGGCGTTTGCGGCAGCGACTGGGGCTATTACCAGAACCTGCCCCAGAGCCGGGGCCCCGTGATCCTGGGCCACGAGACGGTGGGCCATGTGTCCGCCCTGGGCGCGCAGGCGGCGCAGCGTTGGGGCGTGAAGGAGGGTGACCTCGTCGCCCTCGAGGAGTACCTGCCCTGCGGCCATTGCGATTTCTGCCGCTCCGGGGACTTCCGTCTGTGCAATGCCACCGACTGGCGCCTGGGCGGGTTGCGGTACGGCGCTACCGGGCTCTCGGTCGCGCCGGGGCTGTGGGGTGGCTTTGCGAGGCAGCAGTACCTGCATGCCAGCACCGTGTTCCACAAGGTGCCCGCCGGCGTGTCGCCGCGCCACGCGGCGCTGGCCCTGCCCCTGTCCAACGGCATCGAATGGACGGTGCTGCAAGGCAAGGCCGGTCCGGGGCAGACGGTCGTGATCCAGGGCCCGGGCCAGCAGGGCCTGGCCTGCGTGGTGGCGGCGCGTGAAGCCGGGGTGGCCCAGATCATCGTCACCGGCCTGTCCAACGAGACCGACCGCCAGCGCCTCGCGATGGCGCGCGCGCTCGGCGCCCACCACACCATCGACATCGAGACGCAGGACCTCCTGCCCACCGTGGGCGATTTGACCGGCGGCCAGATGGCCGACCTGGTGATTGACTGCGCCTCGGGCGGGCCCGCGTCGGTGGTCTCGGCCATCGAACTGGCGCGCAAGAAGGGCCGCGTGATCCTGGGCGGGCAGAAGCGCCAGAAGGTGCCCGCCTTCGACAGCGACCGCATCATCGCCAACTTCCTCACCGTGCAGGGCATGCGCGGCCACTCCTACGAGTCGGTCGAGCTCGCACTGCAGCTGATCGCGGCCAACCGGCACAACGTGCAGGCCATGAGCACCCATGTCTTCGGCCTCGACGGCGTCGACCTGGCGCTGCGCTCGCTGGCCGGCGATGGCGTCGAGGGGGCGATCCACATGACCATCGATCCGCACCGGTGACCCCAGCCTCCACGCTCAAGCCCCCCACGCCGAGCGGCCAGCTGTCTTCGGTCGGCAGCGCCCTGCGCCTGCTGAAGGCCTTCACTGCTGAAGAGCCCGAGCTGGGCATCACCGAGATTGCGAAGCGCCTGGGCGTCGCCAAGAGCACCGCGCACCGCCTGGCCAGCACGCTGGTGGCAGAGGGCTTCCTGGAGCAGAACGCGGTCGACGGCCGCTACCGGCTGGGGCTCCTGCTGTTTTCCATCGGCACCCTGGTGCGCCGGCGCATGAACGTGTCGGAGCAGGCAGTGCCCCACCTGCAGGCCCTGTGCGAGGGCTCGGGCGAGACGGTGCACCTGGCGGTGCTGCATGACGCCGAGGTCGTGTTCCTGCGCAACATCGAGAGCAAGCAGGCGATCCGCCCGCGCTCCTACCTGGGGGTGCGCAAGCCCGCCTTCTGCACGAGCGAGGGCCGTGCCCTGCTGGCCTTCGGCCCGCCGCAGCAGGTGACGGCGGCCCTGCGCGGCGCGCTTGCGCCCCGCACGCCCAAGACGCTCACCGACAAGGCCGCCATCACCCGCCTGCTGCAGAAGATCCGCAGCCAGGGCTACGCGGTCGATGACGAGGAGAGCGAGGTGGGCATGCGCGGTGTGGCCGCGCCCATCTTCGACGCCAACGGCATGGCGGTCGCCTCGGTGGGCGTGGTGGGTCCGGTGCAGCGCTTCACCGCGCCGCGACAGCGCGAGCTCGCGGCCCGGGTGCTCGCCACGGCCGAGGCCATCTCGCTGCACCTTGGCCACCAGCCGGCGGGAGCCTGATGGCAGGCGCCCGCACGCCCGTCTGGCTGGTGACCGGCTACCTGGGCGCGGGCAAGACCACGCTGCTGGCGCACTGGCTCGCCGAGCCGGCGCTGGCGAATGCGGCCCTGGTAGTCAACGAAATCGGCGAGGTCGGCCTCGACGATCGCCTGCTGGCCCGCGCGGTGGACAGCGCCTCCCTGGTGGCGAATGCCTGCATCTGCTGCACCGGCCTGCCGGGGCTGGAGCAGGCCCTGGCCGACCTGTGGTGGGACCGCCTGCATCGCCGCCGGCCCGCCTTTGACGCGGTGGTCATCGAGACCACGGGTCTCGCCGACCCCGGGCCGGTGATCGAGGCCTTCCAGGCGGATGATTTCTTGCGCACCCGCTACGCGCTGGCCGGCGTGCTGGTCATGGTCAGCGCGACGACGCCGTGGCCCGAGTTGGTGCAGCATCCCGAGGCCTTGTCCCAGGTGCGGCTGGCCGACCTGCTGGTGGTGACCAAGGTGGACCGCGCGGAGCCCGGACCTGTGCTCGAGGCCTTGCGCGCCGAGCAGCCCGAGGCGGCTGTCACCACGTCGGCCAAGGCCTCGCTCGATTGGGTGCAGGTGCAGGCGCTGCTATCGCCCGCAACGGCCCGGGCGTCTGCCGGGGGCGATGCGGCCCCACCAGCCGGCCCGCATGTCGACGACGGTCACCCGGCGCACCCCGGCCATCACGAAAGCCATCACGCTCACCATCACCACGACGCCCAGGTGCGCTTCCTTCCCTGTCCCGCCGGCTTGGACCGCGAGGCCTTGGCCGCCTGGGCCAACGCCCAGCGCAGGACGGGCCTGCAGCGCCTCAAGGGCGTGCTGCAATGCGCCGACGGTCGCCTGTTCATGGCCCAGTGGGCCCCGGGCGATGAGACAGTCGCGCTGGTGGGCTTCGAGGGGCCGGTGCCCCGCCTGGGATTGACGTGCATTGCCTGAGGCCGTGCCCGCAAGCGCCCCGTCCGCAGGAGTCTGCGTCCGCAGGCGCGTTCCCGGGCGCCACGACCGCCACCGATCGACGATTGCGTGTCCGCTTTGAGCAGGAGTTCTACACACCATGGGCCTGAACGTTTCACCCGCGCTCGCCACCGAGCTGGCGATCGCCAACCGCATCCTCTATGACCAGCAGATCGTCGACGGCCTGGGCCATGTGAGCCTGCGCCATCCCGACGATCCGGCCCTCTTCCTGCTGTCCTGCAGCCGTGCGCCGGGCCTGGTGCGGCCCGAGGACATCGTCTGCTACCGCCAGGACGGCAGCTCGCTCGACCCCCAGGCCCCGCGCCCCTACCTGGAGCGATTCATCCATGCGGAGATCTACCGCGCCCGGCCCGACGTCCAGGCGGTGGTGCATTCGCATTCGCCCAGCGTGATCCCTTTCGCCTGCGTGCAAAAGCCCCTGCGCCCGATCTTCCACATGGCCGGCTTCCTCGGCGAGGGCTCGGCGCACTTCGAGATCCGCGAGGCGGGCGGCGACACCGACATGTTGATCGGCAGCTCCTACCTGGGTGAGGCGCTGGCGCGTTCCCTGGGCAGCCGCAGCTGCGTGCTGATGCGGGGACATGGGTCGACGGTGGTGGGCACCAGCCTGCGCCAGGTGGTCTACCGCGCCGTCTATGCCGAGGCCAACGCCCGGCTGCAGATGAACGCGCAGGCGCTGGGCGAGCCGGTCTACCTCAACCCGCGCGAGGCGCAGCTGGCCTCGGACGCGAACGACGGCCAGATCGACCGCTCGTGGAACCTCTGGCTCCAGCGCCTGGGGGCGCTGGACTTCAGTCCGGCCTGATTCAGTCCGGCTTGATGTTGCGCGAGCGGATCACCGGGGTCCAGCGCTCCAGCTCGGACTGCAGGTAGGCGGCCATCTCGGCCCGCGTCATGAGGCGCGGGTCGGTGCCGGTGCGGCCGATCGCCTCGCGCACCTCGGGTTTTTCCAGCACCGAGCGGATGTCCTGGTACATGCGCGTTTGCAGCGCCTCGGGCGTCGCGGTGGGAATGAAGATGCCGAACCAGCCGCCCGCCTCGAATTTGGCCAGGGAGGGAATGCCGGCCTTGTTCACCGGGGGCACGCCCGGCATGCGCGGGTTGGGCGCCGAGTAGCCGTGACCCAGCACCTTGAGCTTGCCGGTGGCCACGTGGGCCATGGTGGCGGGCGAGTCGAACAGGGCGTCGACCTGGCCCCCGAGCAGGTCGTTGATCGCAGGGCCGTTGCCCTTGTAGGGCACGTGCACGATCTGGATGCCGGCCATGTCGGCGAACTGCTCCGCGGCGATGTGCGGGCTGGAGGCGTTGCCCGAGGACGCGAAGGTCAGCTTGCCCGGATTGGCCTTGCCGTAGGCGATGAGCTCGGCCAGGTTGTTCGCCGGCAGGCTGGCGCGCACGTACAGCACGCTGGGGCTGTCGGAGACCATGGCCAGCGGCGACAAGGCCTTCGGGTCATAGGGCAGATTGGGAACCATGATCTGGTTGCCGATCAGGCCGAAGGCCGTCATCAGCAGGGTATGGCCGTCGCCCGGGGCGCGCGCCACGTAGCCGGTGCCGATGGTGGTGCCGCCGCCGGCGCGGTTTTCCACCACCACGTTCTGGCCCCACTTTTCAGCCAGCTTGGGCGCCACGATGCGCGCCAGCACGTCGGTCAGGCCGCCGGCGGTGTAGGGCACGACCAGGGTCACCGGCTTGGTCGGGAAGGCCGGGGCCTGGGCCAGGGCGGCGGTGCTGAAAAGGCAGGCCGCGGAGAGGACGGAGAGGGCAGAGAGGAGGGTTCGCTTGTTCATGGGAAATTATTGAACGATCGGTAAGTTCCATCCTCCACGATAACCCTTGCCCGGGCTGTCGCGCGGGTGCCAGGGGCCTGCGAGGGCGGGGGTGTGGGCGAGGGCGAGGGCGCGAATCGCCTTGGCCGTATTCCATCTGGTTATCGATCGGGAGGTTTGGTGAATCCCATTTCCCGCCCGGGTTCCTAGGATGGCCCTCCGAGACAGATCCACCTCACAAAGAACAGAAAGCCACCCGATGCCCCATTCCTTGTCCCGCCTCACCGCCGCCTTGCTCCTCGCCACTGCGGGTGCCGCGGGCGCCTTTGCCGCCGAGCCGGCGCGACCGGCCACCGAGTCGCCGGTGATGCGCGGCTTCCCGCCGCCGCCCGAGTACCGTGTCACCAAGGCCAACGGTTTCACCCCTCAGAACCTGCGCTGGTCGCTCACCCACGGGCGCGAGCTGGCGCCGAGCCGGGCGATCGCGCGGTCCGACACGCCGCTGAAACTTCCCCGCGCCAAGGCGCTGGCGCTGGACGACCTGGCCTTCCCCGTCGGCCAGGGCGAGGCCAGGCTGCAGGCCTACCTGGAGGCGACGTCCACGGACGGCTTCATCGTCCTGCACCGGGGTCGTGTGGTGTACGAGCGGACCTTCGCCGGCGTGTCCGCGCGCCAGCCGCACACCTGGGCGTCGATGGTCAAGTCGGTCACCGGCCTGATGGCCGCGCAGTTTGTCGCCGAGGGCAGGCTCGACCCGCAGGCCCGCCTCGCGCAGTACGTGCCGGAGCTGGCGGGCACTCCCTTCGGTGAAGCGACCGTGCAGCAGAACCTGGACATGGAAGTGCCCGTGGTCTACCCCGAAGGCGTGCCGCCCGACCTGGGCCTGTTCGCCGCGGCCGGCCTGATCCCGCGCCGCGAGGGCATGCCGGAGGACATCTATTCCTTCCTCAAGGCGGCGCAAATTCCGAAGGACGCGCCCGCCGGCCGCCAGTTCTTCTATCAGAACGGGTCGGCCGAGGCGGTCGCCTGGGCCCTGCGCAAGATCGCCAACCAGAATTGGGCGGAGCTGGTGGGCCAGCGTGTCTGGTCCCGGTTCGCGGCCGACGAGGCCTATGTGCACGTCGACCTCCTGGGTACCGAGATGTCCAGCGGCGGCCTCAATGTCCACCTGGAAGACACCGCCCGTTTCGCGGAAATGCTGCGGCGCGAATTCGCGCGCAAGGGCCAGGGGGACTCCTTCACCCAGGCGGTGCGCGCGGTCTTCAAGCCCCATGACAACCAGGCCCTGTTCGCCGCCGGCAACATGGCGGCGGGCCGGGCGGGCTACGCCTACCGGAACTACTGGTACCACGTGAATGACGGCATGGGCTCGGTCGAGGCCTTTGGCCGCTTCGGCCAGCGGATCTACATCAACCCGACCCGGCAGGTCGTGGTGGTGAAGCTGTCCTCGACGGTCGATCTGGCGCCGCGTTCGACCAGCGCCGCCGGCCCGGGCCGTGCCTACGGAGCCATGGAGTCGCCCGCCACCTTCAGCGCCATGGTGGGGTCACTGCTCAAGACGTTGCCCCGCTGAAGCTGGAGTGCTGTGTCCGGATGAAGGGGGGCCTTGCGGGGCCCCCTTCTCATTTCAGAAGCCCAGTTTCGCGCCTGCGCCCAGCAGCGTGGCGATTCCCAGGCCGGCGAAGATGGCCGCGGCGACCCCGTGCACCAGCCGCATCGGGATGCGGCCGGAGAGCTTGTCGCCAATGAACACCGCCGGGACATCGGCAATCAACATGCCCAGGGTGGTCCCGATGACCACCATCACCGCCTGCGAGTAGTGGGCGGCCATGGCCACCGTGGCAATCTGTGTCTTGTCGCCCATCTCGGCCAGAAAGAAGGTGACCAGGGTGGCGCCGAACACGCCCAGGCGCTGGGCAACCTGGGCCTCCTCCTCCTCGATCTTGTCGGGGATGAGCGTCCAGACCGCCATGCCGACGAAGGACAGGCCCAGCACCCAGCGCAGCACCTGCGGGCTGAGGGCCGTGGTGATCCAGGCGCCGAGCGCGCCAGCCAGGCCGTGGTTGACCACGGTCGCAGCCAAAATGCCCAGCACAATGGGGAGCGGTTTCTTGAAACGGGCGGCCAGCAGGAAGGCCAGAAGTTGCGTCTTGTCGCCGATTTCGGCCAGGGCGACGACCCCGGTGGAGACGAGGAGGGATTCCATGAATGCAACGATTCTAGGGGTCTGCTGTAGGGAGTCCCCGCCAGTTGTCGGGCATGTGCCGCGAACCGGATGAGCGCCACACGTTCGCGGTTACCATCGGCGCTGATCTGGCAACTCAACGGTTCTAGGTCTCTGCCATAGACCTTGCTCGAAATAGACTTATTGGTAGAAACAAGCAGCACTTTGGTCTTCGTTGCGATACCATTGCCTACCATTTTCCGAAAGACTGTCATGGCGACCAAGAAAGAGCACTCCCAGCTGTACTTCAAGTTTTTGAACTTGGTGGCGGCGAGCCGGCAGCTCCCCGGTGTTCCCGAGATTGACGCCGTCGAGGACCGAATCCTGGCCTTCCTGGCGCGCTCCTGGTATGTCGGCCAGCGCATCACGGTGGTCGAGGCCATGCACGGCATGGCCGAAATCTCCCCCTCGACCGTCCAGCGCCGCCTCAAGGCCCTGCGCTCCAAGGGCATGCTCAAGGTCGAGAGCGACGAACACGACAACCGTTTCAAGTACGTGGAACCCACCGAGCTTTCCCTGAAGTACTTCGCCGCCCTGGGCCAGTGCATTCAGAAGGCCCAGACGCGCTGATTTCCTGATGGAGACCGGTCGCAGGCTCAGTGTCGGAGAGGCCGTGGCCGGTGCCCTGCTTGGCGGGCTCGGCTATGTGTTCTTCTATGAGTTGAACGGCTGGCTGTTCAGCCAGGTCAAGGTCACCGAGAACATCAGCTGGGTCTTTCTGCCCGCCGCGATCCGCATGCTTGCGGTGCTGCTGTTCGAATGGGCGGGGGTGGCCGGCTTGTTCATCGGATCCCTGGCCGTCATCCTCGACCTGTTTGCCGAGCAACCGGGCCACGCGCTGGCACTCGCCAGTCTTTCCTCCGTTCCCTCCCTGCTCGTGGCCCGGCTGGTCCAGCGCTCCCTGGGCATTCGCCCCGACCTGGGCGGCATGACGGGCCGCCACCTGCTCGTGTTCGCCCTGGCCGGCGGCCTGACGAACAGCCTGGTTCACACCCTGTACTTCGCCGGCCGTGAGGGCAGCCTGGAACCCTTCCATGGCTTCGTCCCGATGTTCGTTGGCGACAGCATCGGCACGCTGCTCGTGCTCTATGCGGGCGCGATCAGCTTGCGCCGTTTTCGGCCTCACCCGGCGGGCGACTGAGGCCAGGCGGCCCGCCAGGCCACCCCGCAACTAGTTCACGCTTGTCCATCCCGGGGCGGATACCGGAGTCCTTGCTGCGACTGCGGGCCTGGGGCCGGACTATGGTGGGGGTTGATCGGCGTCCCTCCATGTCCGCCATTCCTTCCATGGCCGCTGCGCCCCTGCGCCGGTATGCCGCGTGGCTGCCGCAGAAGGGCGTGCTCTCGGTGGTGGCGCGCTATGGGCTGGCTGTCGTACTCACAGCCTTTGCCTTGCTGCTCCGCTTCTCCTTGCAGGGCGTGTTTCCGCCGCAGGGCTTCCCCTTCCTGACCTTTTTTCCCGCCGTCCTGCTGTCGGTCTACCTCGCCGGGCTGGGGCCGGGGCTCACCGCCACCGGCCTGAGCGTGGCCGCGGCCTGGTATTTCTTCATGTCGCCGCCATTCGGGCAGTTCGGGGGCCTCTCAGAGCCGGACAAGGTGGCCCTGCTGTTCTTCACGGCGGTGCTTCTCATCGACACCTTCGTGATCGATGTGATGAACAACGCCCTGCAGCGGCTGCGCCAGGCCGAGGCCCGGCTGCAGGAGGCGGACCACCACCTGCGCACCAGCCGCGCCGACGCACTGGCGGCCGCCGAACTCGCCAACCGCGACCGGGGCCTGCTGGACGCGGTGTTCAACGCCGTGCCGGCGGGCATCATCGTGGCGGATTCGGACGGCCGCCTGCTGCGGATGAACCGGGCCAATGCCCGCATCTGGGGCCTCGCGCCCTACTCGACCAGCATCGAAGGCTATGGGGACTGGAAGGGCTGGTGGGCGGGCGACTCGCCCCGGGCCGGGCAGCGGATCGCCTCACAGGACTGGGGGCTGGCCCGCTCGCTGCGCAGCGGGCAGGAATGCAACGACATCGTCGAGATCGAGCCCTTCGACCGGCCCGGCACCCGCCTGGTGACCCTGCTGTCTTCCGCGCCGGTCCTTGATCCGGCGGGGGTGGTGGTGGGCAGCGTGGTGGTCCAGTTCGACATCACCGACCGCATCCAGGCCGAGCGCGCCCTGCGGGAGGCCGACAAGCAGAAGGACACCTTCCTGGCCACGCTGTCCCATGAACTCCGCAATCCGCTGGCGCCCATCCGCTCCGCGGCGCACGTGATTCGCCTGACCCCTGGCGTCGATGCCCGCGCCGAGCGGGCGGCGGCCGTGATCGAGCGCCAGAGCGCGCAGCTGGCGCGGCTGGTCGATGACCTGCTGGATGTGTCCCGCCTCAACTTCGGCAACCTTCAGCTGCAGCGCCAGCGGCTGGACCTGCGGCAGGTGGTCGAGACGGCCCTGGAAACGAGCCGCCCCTTGCTCGAAGCCGGCGGGCATCGCCTCGCGGTCCACACCGCGGACCGTCCGCTGCCGGTCTACGCCGACGAGACCCGCATCGCGCAGTGCGTGGCCAACCTGGTGAACAACGCCTGCAAGTTCACCCCGGCAGGCGGGGCCGTCGAGGTCGACGTCCGCGCAATCGACGAGCGATGGGCCTCGGTGACCGTGACCGACAACGGCCAGGGCATTGCCCCCGACATGCTGGAGAAGGTGTTCGAGCTGTTCGCCCAGGAGCAGCGCAGCGGCATGGGCGGCAACACCGGGCTGGGCATCGGCCTGGCCCTGGTACGCCGCCTGGTGCAGATGCACGGGGGCCAGGTGCAGGCCCGCAGCGAGGGGGTGGGCCGTGGCGCGAGCTTCGAGATCCGGCTGCCGCTGGGGCGGCGGGAGGTGGACGTGCCGGTCGAACCGGCGTCGAGCCCGGGTGTGCCGAGTGGGGCCGCAGGCGGGCGAAGCGAGGAAGCCTGAACTTCCGATCGCGGCGCCTGATCGCGCGGTGTCAGTCGCGGGTGACCCGCAGCAATTCCTCGCGCGAGGTGAGCCCCTCGCGCACCAGGCGCTCGCCGTCGTCGCGCATCAGGCGCATGCCGCCGGCGAGGGCGGCCTCGCGGATCTCGGCCTCGGAGGCCTGCCGGTGCACCAGGGCGCGCAGGGGCTCGTCCGCCACCATCAGCTCGAAGATGCCGGTGCGGCCCTGGTAGCCGCTTTGACCGCAGGCCTCGCAGCCCTTGCCTGCGCATGCGGGGCACAGCTTGCGCACCAGGCGTTGCGCCAGCACGCCCAGCAGCGAGGAGCTCAGGAGGAAAGGCTCCACGCCCATGTCTGTGAGGCGGGTCACCGCGCTGGCGGCGTCGTTGGTGTGCAGGGTGGCCAGCACCAGGTGACCGGTGAGCGAGGCCTGGATCGCGATCTGCGCGGTCTCGTGGTCGCGGATCTCGCCGATCATGATGATGTCCGGGTCCTGGCGCAGGATGGCGCGCAGGGCCTTGGCGAAATTGAGCTCGATGCGCGGATTGACCTGCGTCTGCCCGATGCCGGGCAGCTCGTACTCGATCGGGTCTTCCACCGTCATGATGTTGCTGGTCTGCGCGTCCAGCCGGGACAGCGCTGCGTACAGGGTGGTGGTCTTGCCCGAGCCGGTCGGGCCGGTCACCAGGATGATGCCGTGCGGCTGGCCGATCAGGCGCAGGAAGCGGGTGAGCGTGTCGCCGGTCATGCCCACCGACTCGAGACTGAGCTTGCTCTCGCTCTTGTCCAGGAGGCGCAGCACCGCGCGCTCGCCATGGGCGCTGGGCAGCGTGGAGACGCGCACGTCCACTGCCCGGGTGCCGATGCGCAGGCCGATGCGGCCGTCCTGCGGCAGGCGTTTCTCGGCGATGTCCAGTTCGGCCATGATCTTCAGGCGGGAGATCAAGGCCGCGTGCAGCGCGCGATTGGGCTGCACCACCTCGCGCAGGGTGCCGTCGACCCGGAAGCGCACCGAGGAGTGCCGCTCGTAGGGCTCGATGTGGATGTCGCTGGCGCCGTCACGCGCGGCCTGCGTGAGCAGGGCGTTGAGCATGCGGATGATGGGCGCGTCGTCGCTGGTCTCCAGCAGGTCTTCCACCGCCGGCAGCTCCTGCATGATGCGTGAGAGGTCGGCATCGTTCTGCACTTCGCTCACGATCGAGGCCGCGCTCGACTCGCCCTGCGCATAGGCCGCGGTGATGCGCTGCGCCAGCGCGCCGGCGTCCAGCCGCGCCAGCTGCGTCACCGGGAACTTGCGCATCACCTCGCTCCAGGCCGCGCCGGGTTCCGCGCCGGCGTGCCAGAGGGTGAGCGACGAGCCGTCGTCCTCCAGCAGCAGCTGGTGGCCGCGGGCGAAGGCGTAGGGCAGCGGATGTCGGGACATGCGGAGGGCGCTTCTGGCTGCTTGCTGCTGTCTGTGGGGCCGGGCCTACTGCCGGTCCTGGGCCGGCGGCAGCGGGCGCGCGGGTGGCAGCGGCGCAGCCGGCGCGGGCTGGGCCTGGGCGCCTGGCGCTTGCGCGGGGGCCGGGGAGGGCGACGGCGTGGCCGCGGGCGACAAGGGCGGCATCAGCGGCGCCCCGTTGATGGACAGGATGCTGCTCGGCGTCGGCTGCGCGCCCGACTGCTGCACGCGCATCAGATCGTAGCGGTCCAGGGACAGGCTCTCGCTGCTCGCGTTGTCACGCACCACCACCGGCCGCAGGAAGACCATGAGGTTGGTCTTTTTGCGGCTGCGGGTCTCGCTCTTGAACAGGCGGCCGAGGCCGGGAATGTCGCCCAGGCCCGGCAGCTTCTGCTCGTTGCCGGCGTACTCGTCCTGCAGCAGGCCGCCCAGGACCACGATGGAGCCGTTGTCGACGATCACGTTCGACTCGATCGAGCGCTTGTTGGTCACGGGGCCGGTGCTCGAATTGACCGTGCCGGCCTGCACGCTGGAGACCTCCTGGAAGATCTGCATCTTCACCGTGCCGTTCTCGCTGATCTGCGGGCGCACCCGCAGGGTCAGGCCCACGTCCTTGCGCTCGATGGTCTGGAAGGGATTGACCGTCGCGCCGCTGGTGTTGTTGCTGGTGTACTGGCCGGTGACGAAGGGCACGTTCTGGCCGATGACGATCTTGGCTTCCTCGTTGTCCAGCGTGAGCAGGTTGGGCGTGGACAGCACGTTGCCGCCGGCCTGCGTCTCGATGAAGCGGGCCAGGGCCGAGAGCACGTAGGTGCCGTTGATGTTGCGCACGATGCCCAGGTTGCCGCCGGGCGAGGGCAGGGTCTGGCCGCTGGCCGCGCCGGTGGCGAGCGAGATGATGTTCGAGCCGCCGATGGTGAAGTTGGTTCCCAGCACGCCCAGGGTCTTGTCGCTCGCGTTGCCGATGACGTTCTGCCACTGCACGCCCAGTTCGGCGGCGCGGTCGGCGTTGACCTCGACGATCAGGCTCTCGACGAAGACCTGGGCGCGGCGGGTGTCCAGCTGCTCGATCACCGCGCGCAGCTGCCGGTACTGCGGGTCGGGCGCGGTGATGATCAGCGCATTGGTGGCCGGGTCGGCCTGGATCTGGCCGCCGGTCGTGGGCTGAGCGGCGGGCTGGATCGCGGCGGTCGCCGGGCTGCCGCCGCCGGCGACGCTGCTCGGCGCGGCCGAGGGCGCCGCGACACCTGCGGCGACCGGGGCGGGCGCGCCGACACCGGGGACGGCCGCAACCGCCGCCTGGCTGGCGAGCGCCGCGCGCAGGCTTACCGCCAGGCGGGTGGCCTCGGCGTTCTTCAGGTAGACCACGTGGATGTTGCCGCCGGGGCTCTGCACACCGGGCTGGTCCAGCCGCTCGATCAGCTGGCGCACGAGGTTGAGGCGCGCCGCGTTGGGCGCGCGCACCAGCAGCGCGTTGGCGCGCGGCTCGGCCACGATCGCCACCCGGTTGGCGGCGTCGCCCCCGGCCGCGGCCGGGCCGACGGTGGGGCCGGCGCTGCTGGCTTCGGACAGGCGCTGCACCACCGGCGCGAGGTCGGCCGCGAGCGCGTGCCGCAGCGAAATCACCTCCACGTCGGTGGTATTGGCCGTGTCGAGCGCCGCGATGATGCGGCCCAGGCGTGCGAGGTTGTCGGCGTAGTCGGTGATCACCAGCGCATTGCTGCCGGGGCTCACGTTGATGGTGTTGTTCGGACTGATCAGGGGCCGCAGGATGGGAACCAGGTTGCTGGCCGCCTCGTAGTGCAGGCGGAAGATCTGGGTCACCATCTGGTTGCCGCCCGGCGCGCGGTCCACCGCCACCGGGCCGGCCTGCAGCTTGGCGTCGGCCTCGGGCACGACCTTGAGCATGCCGCCGGCATCGACGACGGTGTAGCCCGAGAGCCGCAGCATGGCCAGGAACTGCGCGTACGCGGCCTGCGGCGTGACCGGCCGGTCGGTGGCCAGGTTCATGGTGCCGCGCACCCGCGGGTCGACCACGATGCTGCGGCCGGTGAGGGTGGCCATGGTGCGGGCCACCGCCTCGATGTCCGCATTGGCGAAGTTGAGGGTGATCGGCTCCCGGCTGCCGGGCCGCGCGGGCAGGGCGAGGGCGGGCGCCGGGCCTCCGGATGCCGCCGGTGCTGCCGCGGGGGGAGGCGGCGTGGAAGGCGAGGCGGAGGGCGGGGTCGCCATGCCGAGGCCGCCCGTCTGTGCAGGGGCTTGCGCCGGGGCCTGGGCAGTGGTCGGCGAAGTATTGGGTGCCCCGCCCGATGCAGGGGCGCCCGGCACGCCGGCGGTCTGCGCCTGCGCGCCGGCTGCAGACAGCAGCAGGACGGCCAGCATCAGCGGATGTAGGGCGAAGGGAAAGGCGGTGGCAGGTCGTGAATTGGCCATATGCGTTCAGCCCAGTGTGATGAGAGCGCGCGCGCCGGCGCGCCGCCCGATGATGTTCAGGAGGTTGTCGAGCGCGGCTTCGCGCCCGGGTTGGGCGCTGGCTTCGCCGGAGAAGCGCAGGCGCTCGCCCACCCACTGCCCGCTCCCTTGCAGTTGCAGCGCGCCTTCGAGCGTGTCGAGCTGGAGCCCGGGCGTGGCGCCCCCCTCCAGGCGCAGGCGGTAGCTGCCCAGGGGCCGCAGGGTGGCCAGGCGCGACGAGGCCCCCAGCAGCGACAGTTCGGCGCGGCCGGTCATTTGCAGCCGGCCGGCTTCCCAGCGCAGGCGCAGGCCCTGGGTCTGCAGCTGCAGCCGGCCCTCGAGGTCCAGCGTGTTCCAGGGCGTCCCCAGGCCTGCCAGCAGGCTGGCTGGCCACTGGGAGGCCGGTGTGTCGGGCGCATCAGTCACCGCCAGTTCCGCGCCGCCCGGGTGCCAGCCCAGGGCGAGGCCCAGCGGCGCAGGGGTGCAGCATTCCGCCTGCAGGTGAAGCGAGAGCCCCGGCCAGCCGGAAGACACCGTGCCCAGCGAAGGCCGCAGGGTCCACGCCAGCCGTGAGGGCAGGGACATGGCGTCACGGCTGCCCGCCCCACCGGTGAGGTGGACCTGGGCGGAGCCGTTCCAGACGGTACCGCGGGGTTCGAGGAGCTGCACACGGCCTTCGCTGGCGCGTGCCAGGGCGGCGGCGGCCCAGCTCGCGGGCGCAAAGACCGTCAGCGCGCCCAGCAGGCCGGCGAGGGCGCCGGTGAGGGCCCAGCCCCAGGGGGCCTTGGAGGTGCGGGTGCGCCGTGCCATCAGCGTTCGGGCAGGGCCAGGGTGAGGTTGCCGTCCCAGGTCCCGGCCGGGTTGCGAGTCAGCTGTGCGGCCGAGGGTCGGACGCGGGCGTCAATGCGCGCCTGCGCCATCCACTGGGCCAGCGATTCCCCACGCGCACCGGTGAGGGTGAGCGTCGCGCCGTCGCCGCTCACCTGGAGCCGGGCGGTGTTGCCCAGTTGCTGCTGCACGCTGGCTTCCAGCGCGCGGCGGGCGTCGTCGCGGCCGGCCCGGGGCAGCTGCTGGAGCATGCGCGCCTGGGCCTCGAGCGCCTGCATGCGCTGCAGCTGCGTGTCGAGCGCCAGCTCGCGCTGCGGCGCCTCGCGCCACAGGGTCAGGGCCGGCGCCAGGGCAATGCGCCAGATGAGCGCGCCCGCCACCAGCCCCAGGGCCAGCGCCACCAGCACCTGCTGGCGGCGGGGCTGGGCGCGCCAGAGGCGTGCGAGGCGTGCGCGCCAGGCTTGGGGCTGGTCGCTCTCGCGGCGGCCTGCGCCGCGCCGGGTCGCGTTCATGGCCGGGCCTCCGCGCGCAGCACGAGGGTGTCGCCCTGCGCGCTGGCGGTGAGGCCCTGCGCGCGCAAGGCGGGCGCCGCGGCCTGCAGTTGCGGGCCGCTGATGTTCAGGCCGCGGACCTGCAGGCCCTGGCGGTCGTAGCGGATCTCGGTGGCCTGCCGGTCGCCGGCGACCTGGGCCAGCGCGCCGAGCATGGACTCGAGGTCGGCCGGCGAGGGTGCGCCGGTGGCCTGGCGCAGGGCGGCCACCTCGCGCTCCATCTGCAGGGGCGCGTCGATCACGACCTTGACCTGGGGGAAGTTGCGGGTGAGGACGCTCTTCACCGCTTCCTGTTTGGCTTGCAGCTGGCTGCGCTCCATCCAGGCCCAGGCGTTGAGGCCCACCAGGTGAGCCAGCAGCAAGGCGAGTGCCGCCCAGCGCGCCGGCCGCCAGGCGGGTGAGCGCAGCATGGCGAGCGTGGCGGCCAGACCCTTGAAGAAACGGGTCCGGCCCGAACGCAGCAGGTCGAACTGGGCCAGGTCCCATCGGGACTGCGCGGCCTGCAGCCAGCGCTGGCCGGCGGGCTGCAGCACCGCCTGCCGCTGCAGCAGGGCCTCGGCCTGCGCGCTCACCGAGGGCTCGGCCAGGAGCAGGGTGTCTTCATCCAGGCTGGACAGGAGCTCGGTCACGCCCGGCACCAGGGGCAGGCGCCGGACGCCGGTGGCGCTGCGATGGACTAGCCACGGCGATCCTTCTGGATCACCGGCGGCCGAAGCGGGCAGGGCCAGCAGCAGGGCGGGCGCCTCCGGTGCCACCTCCGGCACCAGCCGGTGCGGCGCGCGGCCGGAAGATTCGAGCAGCTGCAGGGTGGCCTTCAGCCAGTGGCGATCGCACACCGCGACCCAGGCCGCCTCGCCGGGACGCCCGCCGGGCTCGACCGCGAAATGCAGGGCTTCGGGTTCGTCGAGCAGATGCTCCTCGAGCAGGCCCTCCAGGGCCGCGCGCAGGCGCGGTGAACCGGCCGCCACGCCGCGCGGCCAGGTGATCCGGTGCCAGGACAGGGCTGCGGCCGGCACCACGCCCACCACCTCACCGCCCGCCCCCGTGGCCGAGGGCAGCAGCGCCGCGGCCGCCCGCCCCGACGCCGACAGGCTGCGGCCGTCAGGGGAGACGAGGTAGGGAAACTCCAGTGCCCCCGAAACCGGGCCGGTGGGCAGCAGGACAAGGAGAGAGCTCATGGATCGTGGTCATTGTAGGGAGCGTCCTCGGCGGGCGCGCCCTGGCTGGAGCATATGCCATGGCTCGGTGTTGGCGGGGGGATTCGGGCCGTGATTTGCCGGGGCCTGCCCGGCAGGGTCAGGACGGCGCGGCGGCCGACACGGCCGGTACGCGCTGGCGCCGCAAGGCCTGCACCAGCTTGTTGTCGCGCTGAACCAGGCTGCGCTCCTCCACCACCTGCTCGTCGATCCGCAGCCGTCCCCTCACCTCGAAGTAGCGGGTGGAGACGCTGGTCGCGCCGTCGCCGGTGCGGGCGTTGTTGCCCAGGATGGGCGTCGCGTCGGCCAGGCTGCGCAGGTGGCTGGCGGCGCGCCGGGCGACGAGGCGCTGGGCGTCGGCCAGGCTGATGCCGTCGATAGCCGCGTAGATCACCGTCGCGGAGGCGGTGTTCAGGTTGACCGGCGTGCGTGCGGGGAGCACGGTTACATGGGGTGCCAGGGCGCTCACCGTGGCCGGCGGCAGCCCCAACCAGCCCAGCTGGGTGGCGTCCTGGGGCAGCAGCGGAACGGGTGCGCCATCGGCCGGCAGCGTGCCCTGACTCGCCAGGGTGGCGCGCAGCAGCTGCCGGGCCATCGGTTCGACCTGGCTGGCGGGCAGCCCCAGCAACTCGAAGAGGCGGGTGAAGGCCAGCAGGGCCGGGGGCGACACCCGGCTGCCGTCCACCAGGTTGCTCACGTTCAGGCGGGACTGCAGGTCGATGATCTCGCCGGAGAGGAAGCTGTTGCCGACGCTGCTGCTCCGGCTCCCGTCTGTGTCGGCGCTCCGATCGGCGGCCAGGAAGGTAGCAAGCCGCGCCTCGCGCAGCGGCACCGCCCAGGGTTCGCCCAGGTGGTCGACCCCGCCGGCGGCCGCGTCCTCGCGCAGGATCAGGCGAGCCCAGTCGAGCGCACCGGACAGCACCCAGGCCGCCTGCGCGCGCTGGCGCTCCGCAGCCTCGACCTCGACGGCGCGCCACTGCTGCCACAGGCCGGCGGCGGCCAAGGTGGCCACCATGGCCACGGTGAGCAAGGCGACCAGCAGGGCCGCCCCGCGCTGATTCCGGAGACGGCGGGTCATTGCTTTGCCCCCGCCACCCGCGGGCTGACCCAATCCAGTGTCAGCGCGCCGGGCACGGCCGCCGTGGCCGGGAATTGCAGGATCACCCGCACCCCGTCGGGCAGGCTGGTGCTACCGTCGGCGCCGCGGTTGCCGGCGTTGGCGCCGGGTGTGCGTCCAGCCTGCCCTGGCGCATCGGCTTGCTCCGCATCGCTGGACTGCGGGTTGATCCAGGCATTGCCTCGGTAGAAGAAGACCTGCCAGTCGTCCATCGGCACCAGGGCGGCTTCGCGAGCGCGTTCGGTGGCCCCGGGGTTGCGGGCCCAGAGGTCGGCCTGCTGCCAGGCGGCCTGCACCTCGCTGCGGTCACTGGTGGGCAGCGACTGCCAGCGCCGCCAGCGACTGCCGCCCGCGTCGCTGCGGCGCGTCCAGGCGGTGACCATCACCGCCGGGCCGGCCGGCCCTTCGGCGCGGCGCAGGAGGCGCAGCACCTGGCCATTCCACTCGATGGCGGGCAGGCCCGGCATCGACACGATCGCGTCTAGGTCGGCGCGCCACTGCGCCAGGCCGACCTGCAGGGTCAGCACCTCGTCGGCGCGGTCCTTGAGCCGGGACTGGGTCCGCACCATGCCGTCCAGCCCGCGCCAGCCCAGGACGGCTACCAGCGACAGCACGAACAAGGCGACGAGCAATTCGACCAGGGTAAAGCCGCGGGTGACCCGGGAGTCCCGTCCGGCGCGGCGCGGGATGAGGAAAGGCCCCTGGCGAGTCCGGTCGCGGGCCATCTCAGTACTGCCCCACGATCGTCGACACGCGCAGCATCGGCTCCGCGCCGCGGCGCACCTGTGCATCGACGCGGCGGAAGTTCGGGTTCGGCGTGGGGGCGACCACCAGCACCACGTCAAAGGACTGTCCGCCCTGGCGGCAAGGGCTGCTGGATTCACCCAGCCCGGGCAGGCGCTGCGCCAGGCGCACGGTGGCCAGTGCGTTGTCCGCGCAGGCCTGCGCCAGCAGCATGTCGGCCTGCCTGCCGGCGTTGTCGGTCAGGGCAGCGGTGGCCTTGAGGCCGGCGACCAGCGCGATGGCCACCATGCCCAGGGCGACCATCACCTCGATCAGGGTGAAGCCCTGTTGATGCCGGACCCGTGGGGAATCAATACCGCCCGTCCGAAGCGAAACACCTGTCCAGGATCGGTCCTGCGTGTGTCGGGCGCTCAAGGCCGTGCTCCGGGCGCTTCTACGTGGAAGGGCTGAACCCCGTCGGTCGCAATTTGCAGCGGCCGACCGGGAAGCGCCGCGGATTCGATCACCACCGCCTGGGGCGCAAGAATCGGCTCCGGCCCGAGCAGGAGGTCCGGGCTGCCCTGGACGCGGATGTCGTTGCCGAGCCAGCGGGTCGGCAGCTGAGGTAAGGCGCCTGCGGCGCTCGGGGAGGCCGGGGTACCGGCAGGGGTGCTCGTTGCCAGCTCGAACCGGAAGCCGCCCTCCACCGGCCGCCAGCGCACCGGCTGGCCGCTGGCGCGTGACTGGGCCCGCGCCGATTCCAGCAGCGCCACCAGGCGCAGGCCTTCGCGTTCGAGCTGGGTGGCGGCGGAGTCGCGCAGCGCAAACATCACCCCGGCGCTGCCGATGGCGATGATGGCGACCACCACCATCAATTCGATCAGGGTGAAGCCGCGGGCCTGGCGCCAAGGGAGAGGGCGGGCCGGCACACCGGCAAGGAGCGCAGGCTTATTGCCAGCTGCCGATGTCGGCATTGTTGCCTTCGCCGCCGACCTGGCCGTCCGCGCCCAGCGACAGCACGTCGATCTCGCCTTTGACGCCGGGGTTGGCGTACTGGTAGGGCCGTCCCCAGGGGTCGTTGGGCAGCTTCTCGAGGTAGGGCTTCCAGTTGGGCGGCGCCGGCTCGGTGCCGGGCTTGGTCACCAGGGCCTGCAGGCCCTGCTCGCTCGTGGGGTAGCGCTGGTTGTCCAGGCGATAGAGCTTGAGCGCCTGCATCAGGTTGTTGATGTCGGTGCGCGCCGCGGTCACCCGGGCATCGTCGGCCCGCTGCAGGACGTTCGGAACGATGAGCGCCGCAAGCACGCCGATGATGACCAGCACCACCATCAGCTCGATGAGGGTGAAGCCGGCCGCGCGGCGCAGGCGCGCCGGCAGGTGAGCGGGAAGGAGGGCAGTGGCCTTCATGGGGTGAAGAAAAAATGCTTCGGGGCATGATAATGCAGCGACTCCAAACGCGGCCACCCCATGCCTCTCCTGCCTCAAGCGAACACCGTCCCGGCTGCACGGCCGTCGAGCGCCGGCGTTGCGCCTCAGTCCTTGGCTCCGCGGCTGGCCGCCCTCGTGCTCGCGGCAGGCGCCGCGGCCAGCCTGGCGTATTGGGGTTTGAAGATCTCGGTGACCCGGTCTTCCGCTGCCGCCGATGTGGCTGCACCGGCCCGCCTGCCAGAGGCCGCTGCGCCCGAGCAGGTCGCGCGCCTCCTGGCGGCGCCCGCCAGCCGTACCGAGGGCAAGCCGGCCGCCTCCCCCGGCAGTCGCCTGCAATTGACGGGTGTGGCGGCGGGTGTGTCCGGTCGTGGAGCGGCCATCCTCTCGATCGATGGCGGTCCGCCCCGGCCTTTCGCCGTGGGCACGCCGGTGGCGGAGGGTTTGGTCCTGCAATCCGTCCAGGGTCGCCGCGCGCAACTCGGGCCGGACCGGCAGGGGCCATCGACCGTCGTGCTCGATTTGCCGCCGCTGCCGCGTTGATGCGCTGAAGGGCTGGCGCGCCAAGACGCGCCGAATCTCTTACAGATCAGCTTCGCAGGAACAAGCGGTACACCGGGTTCCTGGTCTCGTCCACGTGCGGGTAGCCCAGCGTGTCGAGGAAGGCACGGAACTCCTTCTCCTCGGACTTGGGCACCTGCAGGCCCACAAGGATGCGGCCGTAATCGGCGCCCTGGTTGCGGTAGTGGAAGAGGGAGATGTTCCAGCCCGGCCGCATGTGCGAGAGGAACTTCATCAGCGCCCCGGGCCGCTCGGGGAACACGAAGCGCAGCAGTCGCTCGTCCTTGGCCAGCGCGGAAGGGCCACCCACCATGTGCCGTACATGCTCCTTGGCGAGGTCGTCATGGGTCAGGTCCAGCGCCTCGAAGCCATGCCGCTTGAAGCCGTTGGCGATGCGCGCCGACTCGCCCTTGCCGTGGGTGGTGAGGCCCACGAAGACGTGCGCCTGGTCGGAGTCGCTGATGCGGTAGTTGAATTCGGTGACGTTGCGCGGACCGCCCGGCAACTCGCCGATCAGCTCGCAGAAGCGCCGGAAGCTGCCGCGCTCTTCGGGGATGGTCACCGCGAACAGCGCCTCGCGCTCCTCGCCGACCTCGGCCCGCTCGGCGACGAAGCGCAGGCGGTCGAAGTTCATGTTGGCGCCGCACAGGATGGCGGCGTAGGTCTCGCCCTTCTTCTTGTGCGTGGCGGCGTACTGCTTGATCGCGGCCACGGCCAGCGCGCCGGCCGGCTCGACGATGCTGCGGGTGTCGACGAAGACGTCCTTGATCGCGGCGCACACCGCGTCGGTGTCGACGGTGACGAAGTCGTCCACCAGGTCTTTGGCGATCCGGAAGGTTTCCTCGCCCACCAGCTTCACCGCGGTGCCGTCGGAGAACAGGCCGACGTCGGGCAGCGTCACCCGCTTGCCCTTCTTCACTGACTGCAGCATCGCGTCGGAGTCGTTCATCTGCAC
>JACCDT010003412.1_pt1 | contig 36204 bp, 35 predicted proteins | sample 7446291 | NCBI WGS metagenome assembly JACCDT01 (sample SAMN15323446, study PRJNA562643) | freshwater metagenome | isolation source: river surface water | place: USA:Blue River Watershed | collected 2017-08-17
TCCCATCCTGCAAGGGTGGAATCGATCCAATCTCGACGACTTAGCGCACAGGTATCAGGGATTACCAGATTTGGAAAGGTAGTAGCCTCATTAATCCAGAGATCTGCAATATCAAAAGCTTCCTTCATGGCAACCAAATCTTGAACCGTTACTGGAGATTCGCCATGAGCGGATAGGAACTTTCGCGAGATGTCACGAATCATTTGTTTGGATAATGCGCTGGGGGATGATTGACCCGAGAGCGCTGCCATTAAGCCGGGAAGATTCAAACCCATTCCGGCGAACTGTTGGAAGATTTCACCAAAAGGGTTGTTTTTATCAGGTTCATTTGGATCTGATGAATCGGGGCCGAAGCCGAACCCTGGCATGAAAACCTCCCATAAATTTTGAAACTTTAAGGTCAAACAACTGTGACGGTATTCTCGAGAACAATCGGACGCGCGGATTTATTTCCTAGCCTAGGCTGTGCCCATGATTGCCGCATCAATTCAAGCCGCTGACACGCCCGCGCTGTCCGCATTGTTTTGGTGGATCATTCCCTCGACCGCCCTTGTAGGCGCGCTGCTATATGCATTATGGGTCACCAGGTTTCAAGATAAATACGAAAACCAAACTGAACGTTCCGTTGGAAAGTTCAAGAAATTCCAAGATTCATTTAAGAAACCTGAGTAAGGATAGTTGGCAGTGAAATCAATCTCCCCGCTGCGCTATCGCTGGCCTTTTCCCGCCAAGTTCTTTTTCTACCTTTTAACATTAGCGACGTTGTTGGCTCCTATCCCATTTGTATTTTTCAAACCTGGAGTTCCGGACAATGTCAGCGGCAGAATTATCCAAGTCAATGATGTTAAGACTTATCCAGTAAATGGAAAACTTTTTATAACTTCGATTCTGGTTACCAATCCTGATTCACCAGTATTTGGTGCAGAAACTATTGTTAATTGGGCGATGGGTCCTCATGTTGTTTTGCCGCGAGACTCTGTATATCCGCCGGTACAACCCGCCAAGGTAATCAACCGCGATAACCGCAGCGAAATGAAAACTTCGCAAGCGACGGCCACAGCCGCTGCGCTGCGTTATCTCGGTTATGAGTTCCAAGAACTTTATTTCATAAGTGGTATTCGGAAGTACTCCGACGCAAATGGCAAGCTACAAGAGGGCGATTTCATCATGGAGATCGATGGGAAAAAGATTGAGGATATCGATGAGATTCGCACTTCCTATAGCAATAAAAAGGTCGGTGACATTTTATCAATTTCAGTAGACCGGGAAAACAAGTCGGGTGAAATTGAAAGAAAGAACTTCCAAGTTAAATTAGTGGAGAATCAAGAGCTAACTGAATCAACAGGTGAAGTAAAACCGGCCATTGGCATTCTTGTCGGAACCACCGCTCGTTTCCCAATTGATGTTGATTTCAATCTCTCTGGAGTTGGAGGTCCAAGCGCGGGAATGATTTTTGCGGTTGGAATTATTGAGAAGTTAACCGCAGAAGATTTGCTTCGCGGGCGAAATGTTGCCGGCACTGGAACAATTACGGCATCTGGCCGGGTGGGTGGAATTGGCGGCATTGAAGAAAAAATGATTGGCGCCTCCCGTATCGGTGCGAGCATTTTCTTGGCGCCAAGAGAGAACTGTCCGGACATGAAAAACATACCTAAGGGCTTAAAAGTAATCCCGGTCTCAACTCTTGAGGAAGCAATTGCGGCTTTGAGAGCCCCAGACAACTTTAAGCATTCGAAGTGTCCTAACTGGAAGTAATAGCTGGTAAATCTCGAATTCCCTACCTTGAGGGAGTTGGCTAATCTCGCCCTATGACTTTTGGCGATAATCCAGATAATCCATTCCGTAATTTCCGCTTTCCACCAAGAGATCCAGCCAGTCAGGGGCCACGCAAAATCGGTGCGCTACCTCTAACCGTAATCATCCTGACGGTTCTGGCGGTAGTTCTTGTTTCACTTAGCGGCTTCTATGCAGATTTTCTCTGGTTCCGCTCCGTCGATTACAGTGAAGTTTGGACCACGCTGCTAACTACACGCATCGCGCTGTTTCTAATCTTTGGTTTCTTAACTTCAATCATTATTACTGCGAATATTTATATCGCTTATAAGAAGCGCCCAATTTACGTTCCACTTACAGTTGAAGCCGACAACCTAGAGCGATATCGCGCACAACTTGAACCGCTGCGCAAAGTTGGCTTAATTGGTATTTCTATAGCTCTTTTCTATTTTGCTGGAATGGCCGGCACCAGACTCTGGGAGAGCTGGTTGCTTTATTCAAACGCAACACCATTTGGCGTTAAAGATCCGCAATTTGGTAAAGATATTTCCTTCTTCATGTTTACTTTGCCATTTTGGCAGTCAATTGTGGGTTGGGTAATTTCCACTCTGATTCTTGCCACAATTGCGGCGGTCGCAATTCATTATGTTTACGGCGGAATTCGCCCGCAAGTTCGTGATGATAGAACTACAGTTGCGGCGCGAGTACAGCTTTCAGTTCTACTTGGTTTTATCGTTGCTGCCAAAGCGGTTGCATATTGGTTAGATCGATATGCACTTGCTACCAGCGATGAAGGTCTGATTACCGGTTTGACCTACACAGATGTGAATGCTGTTCTGCCGGCAAAAGCTATTTTGACTGGAATTGCAGCGCTCTGCGCCCTGTTGTTCTTTGCCAACATCATTCGCCGTTCCTGGGTTTTGCCAGCTGCTGGTGTTGCATTACTAGGAATTTCTTCCTTTTTGATTTCTGGTGTTTATCCAAGTTTGGTGCAACAGTTCCAAGTAAAACCAAGCGAATCCTCAAAAGAGGCACCATTTATTCAGCGCAATATTGAAAATACCCGCGCTGCGTATGGCCTGGATAAAGTAAATGTTGTTGATTATTCAGCAACGGTTGATACCTCTGCCGGACAGCTTTCTGATGATGCGGCTACCATTTCAAATATCCGTCTAATGGATCCAAATGTTCTCTCGGCTACGTTTAGACAGTTACAACAAATTAAGCCTTACTACACCTTTAATGAGTCACTAGATATCGACCGTTACACAATTGATGGCAAGACCCGCGACATGGTTGTTGCCGTTCGTGAAATCAATATTGAAGGTAACCCAAACCGTAACTGGATTAATGATCATTTGGTTTACACGCATGGCTTTGGTTTTGTTGGCGCATTCGGCAATACGCAGGATGTAGATGGAAAGCCAGTCTTTACCGTTGGTGATATTCCACCAAAGGGCAAACTGGGAGATTTCCAACCACGTATTTACTTTGGCGAGAACAATCCGGAGTACTCAATCATCGGTGGAACAACTGATGGTGAAGCTGTTGAGTTTGATTATCCAGATGATGCATCGGCAAATGGGCAGAAGAACTACACCTACACAGGAAAAGGTGGAGTTCCTATGGGCTCCATTTTCTCTCGTTTGTTGTTTGCCATTAAATATCAAGAGCAGCGAATGTTGCTTTCTAACCTGATTAACGAGGATTCGAAAATCATTTTTGACCGTGTTCCTCGTGAGCGCGTAGCCAAGGTTGCACCTTGGTTGAAGTTGGATGGAGATCCATATCCAGCGATTATTGACAATAAAATCGTTTGGATTATTGATGGATACACCACAAGCTCTGGCTATCCATACTCCAGAACTGTTGACGTTTCCGGAGCAACTACCGATGCCCTAAACATCAATACAAATCCATTGACCGCAGTTCCTAACTCAACAATCAACTACATCCGTAACTCAGTTAAGGCCACAGTTGATGCTTATGACGGAACTGTCACTCTTTACGCATGGGATGAGAAGGATCCGGTGCTTGCATCTTGGATGAAGGTTTTCCCAGGTGTTGTAAAGAAAAAGTCTGAGATGTCAGAACAACTTGTCTCGCATGTGCGATATCCAGAGGATCTATTCCGCGTACAACGTGATGTGCTCTCGCTTTATCACGTGAAAAATGCCAATGCGTTTTACGGTGGACAGGATTTCTGGCGCGTTCCTCGTGATCCTTCCACTCTTGGCGCAAACGCTGGTGCGCAGCCACCGTATTACTACACCCTGCAGTTACCAGGAGAGAAGAAAGCATCCTTCTCATTAACTACTCCATTTGTACCGCGTGGTGGTCGTGAGAACTTATCTGCGTTTGCAGTAGTTAACTCTGATCCAGGTCCTGATTATGGAAAGTTCACGGTATTGCAGTTGCAACGTTCAACCAATATCGCAGGACCTTCTCAGGTCGCATCAAACTTTGAAGCAAATCCAAATGTTGCATTGTCACTTTCACTCCTGCGACAGGGTGGATCTGATGTTGTACTTGGAAACTTGTTAACACTTCCAGTCGGCGGCGGATTGCTTTATGTTCAGCCGGTTTATGTTCGCGCAACAGCGAACGCTGCTGCATATCCATTGCTGCAAAAGGTTTTGGTTTCCTTTGGAGAAAAGATTGGATTTGATGACACACTCAAAGGTGCATTAGATCAAGTCTTTGGTGGAAACTCTGGAACCACAACAGTTACACCTTCAACTGGCGGCGGAAGCTCATCATCGGGAACAAATACCGATCTGGCCAACGCACTTGCTAGTGCACAGAAGGCATTGTCAGATGCACAAGCCGCGCTTGCTAAAGGTGATTTCACCGCCTACGGCAAAGCACAGGATCGCTTGAAGGCAGCTATTGAGGCGGCGGTAGCAGCGCAACGTCGCTAATACCGCTCGGCTCGGAATCATCGTTTTGGCGTAATCGCATTACGCCTCTACGATTAGGACATCCGACGCGGGGTGGAGCAGCTCGGTAGCTCGCTGGGCTCATAACCCAGAGGTCGTAGGTTCAAATCCTGCCCCCGCTACTACAAAAAAAGCGCCTAGATTTCTCTAGGCGCTTTTTAATTTGGACTCGTATTACTTATCTTCATCCTTTTTGGGATCTGACATGCGGCCTGCATGGCCGATCGCAGTTGGATCCTTCTTGGATTTGATCAAGCTTGCAACCGTTGAAATCAGCAAGATGGTTCCAATGACGACAAGTGAGAAGTTGGTGGAAATCTTTGGAACCGCATCCCAGTTCTCGTGACCCCAAACCATAACGAGCTTGATTCCGATAAAGATGAGAATAAAGGCCAAGCCAATTGAAAGGTAAATGAGCTTGTTTACTAAGTTCTTAATTAGGAAGTAAAGCGCACGCAAACCAAGCAATGCAAAAGCGTTAGCTGCAAACACCAGGAATGGCTCCTGTGTAACGCCAAAGGTTGCTGGAATTGAATCGAGAGCAAATAGTAAATCAGTTGCGCCGATAGCCAACATCACGAGAAGTAGTGGGGTAGCGATGCGCTTTCCGTTTTCCTTTATGAAAATCTTTCCACCGTGATACTCATTGGTGAATGGGATCTTGCGCTGAGCAAACTTAACAATTGGATTGTTTTGGGGGTCTGGATCTTCATCCCAATGCTGAAAGAGTTTGATACCGGTCCAAAGCAAAATTCCACCAAATATTACGAAGGTGAATGAGAAAGCCTGTAGAGCTGCGGCGCCAAGTGCGATGAAAATCGCGCGCATAAATAGCGCCAGCACAATTCCCACCATGAGAACGCGTTGGTGATAAATCGAAGGAACGGCAAAGTTTGTCAAAATAATAAGGAAGACAAAGAGGTTATCTACCGATAGAGATTTCTCAACTATGTAAGCGGCAAAATACTCTTTTCCGAATTGGCTACCGAATTCACCCCAAACCCAGGCTCCGAAAATGATCGCAACAGCGATGTAAAAAATCGACCAGAAGGTCGCTTCCTTGAATGAAACATCATGCGCTTTACGCGTTGATGTTAGAAGGTCAAAAAGTAATAGACCTACGATGAGTGCAACAGTTAATAGCCAGGTTTCGGTAGTTAAATTCACGCCGCGAGCGTAGTGGTGCGATTAAGCCTTAGCGAATTAAGGACCACTAAAAGACTTGAAGCAGCCATCGCGCCGCCGGCATACATTGGATTCAACATGCCAAGAGCTGCAATTGGAATGCCAATAACGTTATAAATAAAGGCCCATCCCAGATTTGTTCGGATAATTCTCAGGGTATTTTTGGCTAGATTTAATGCGGAAATAGCAGTTCCTAGAGTTCCTCGTAGCAAGGTGATGTCAGCTGTTGCAATTGCGGTATCAGTTCCGGTACCAAGAGCCATGCTCAAATCAGCCTCTGCAATCGCCGCGGCATCATTAATTCCATCGCCGATCATCAAAACTTTTTCACCATTTGCTTTTAACTCTTTAATCTTGGAGATTTTGCGCTCTGGTGTAGCTAGGGCAATTACATTCTTAGTTGGAATTCCAACTTCAAGGGCAATTTGATACGCGGCGGCTTCGTTATCGCCGGTTATTAACCAGGTTTGAATCTTGCGATTCTGGAAAGCTTTAATGGTTTCAGCGGCATCAACTCTTAAAGTATCTCCAACTTCGAAAACTGCTACAGCGACACCATCGATTGCGACCACTGCAATTGAGTTGCCCCGCAACCTAGCCGCTGAAATAGCAGCTTCAATCTCTGGATGCAGATTTAATGTGGCCTTTCGAATTGATTCTGGAGTACCAATCAAAACAGGCATCTGAATCTCACCAAAATTTACTCGAGCGGCAACTCCTTGACCTGGTGTGTCAATAAACTCTGATACAGACTTTCTACCAATACCTTGTTCCGTTAAGTGGCGGGAGATAGCTCCTGCAATTGGATGCGAGCTTTCATTTTCTAAAGCATGAACCGCCATCAAAAGATCATGTTTTGTAATAGCGGGGGCGGTTTTCCCTAGATCAGGAATTGTGACGTTTTGAACCTTCATGATTCCGGTGGTTAGGGTTCCAGTTTTATCCAAAACTACAGTTGTAATTTTTGGCGCAGTCTCCAGAGATGAAGTTTTACGCAAAACGATTCCGTTAGCTGCCCCTTTTCCAGTGGCTACAAGTAACGCCACCGGTGTAGCCAACCCCAAAGCGCATGGACAGGCGATAACTAACAGGGCAACTGCCGCCCGAACCGAATCCTGAAGCGAGTTATCCAGTAGGTACCAAGCCGCAAAAGTGGCGATCGATAAGGAAATAACGATGGGAACGAAAACCGAGCTAATTCGATCAGCCAGCTTTTGAATCGGCGCTTTTTCACCTTGCGCGGTTAAAACCATCTTTGTAATACGGGCCAACTCTGTGTCATTACCAATTCTTTTTGCTTCGATAACCAATCGACCAGAGGTGTTGATGGCTCCGGCGATAACTGTTGATCCTGGATGAACATCAACTGGAAGTGATTCACCGGTTAAAAGCGAGTTATCTACCGCACTAACACCTTCAACGATAACTCCATCTGTCGGTATGCGATCTCCAGGACGAACCACGCATCTATCTCCAATTTGAAGATTGGCAATTGGTGCTCGGACCTCTTCGCCACCGCGAATGATTGTTACCTCTTTAGGGTTTAAAGACAGTAAATGAGCTAATGCAGAACCGGCACGTTTTTTTGCCCGAGATTCCAGATATCTTCCCAAGACAATAAAGGTAACTACCGATGCTGCAACTTCGGCGTAAATATCTCCAGCGCCTGTTGAATTGGCATAAATAGACCAGATAAATGCACTGAGTGCACCAAGTGAAATCAGATTATCCATAGTTGGATGGGTTAAATTTCTAATTGCAGCTCGATGAATTGGCCAAGCAATAATGAGGACTACTGGAGCGGTTAACCCAATCACTAACCAACCAGTCGCAGAATAAAGTGGAGCTGGAATGTTGAAGTTGCGAAGTTGTTCCAGAATGAATGCATCTAATTCGTAATGAATTGAATGCCACATAGATAGAACAACTACAGGAATTGTTAATAATGCGGATAGCAGGACTCTTACTCCCATACCCCGTGAACGAGAGAAGCTCTCCATCTCATCAGTTCGAATCTTTGCGGTGTATCCAGCTTTTGTTACTGCGTCGATGAGTGATCGTGGCGAGGTGCCTTCGGGCACCAAAATGTGGGCTGTTTCTGTGGCTAAGTTGACAGTGGCGCGGGCCCCAGGCACTTTATTCAATGATTTCTCAACGGTGGCAACACAGGATGAACAGGTCATTCCTGAGATTGATAGGTCTACCTGCTCTAAAGATTCTTGCTCTGACATATTAACTGCGCTCCGATACGGCAGAAATGAAGAGGTCATGTAGGTGCCCGTTTGTAGATACTCCACTCTTACCAAAAGGTCCTGGATTATTTTCTAAATCACTAAATCTTCCCCCAGCTTCAGTTACGACAATTGCAACCGCCGCCATATCCCAAAGCGCCAAACTTGGTTCGGCGGCAATATCGGCTGCGCCTTCTGCAACTAACATGTGGGACCAAAAATCGCCGATGCCACGCACCCGCCAAGCCTTTTCCATAAATGACATGTATCGCTCGCGTCTCTCACCCCAGCCAACTAAATCTGAAAAAGAAAGTGAAGCATCAGCTAAATTCTTTACTCCAGAAACTGAGATCTGAGTTGCTGGACCGCCATTTACCTCTGTAAAAGCTCCAAAACCGAGTCCTGCGTACCAGCGACGAAACAACGCGGGTGATGAAACCATACCTGCGATAACCCGATCTGAACCGCTTTCATTCCGCTCTACTAATGCGATCAAAGTTGCCCAGATTGGAACACCGCGCAAGAAGTTTTTTGTTCCATCTATTGGATCAATAACCCAATATCGAGTTCCTGAAGCGATTTGATTAGGACTGCCAAACTCTTCTCCCACAATAAAATCTGCTGGGCGTTCATTTGCCAAAATCTCACGAATCTTGTTTTCGACGGCGCGATCTGCATCCGTAACCGGGGTGGCGTCTGGTTTAGTTTCAATGACTAAATCTTGGGCATGAAATCGGTCAAAGGAAATCTCATCACTGGCATCTGCTAAGACCTTGAGTAGTTCAACATCGCTAAACAAGTCACCCGGATAACTCATAAGGAGCTTAGGTTATCGGATGCGAAGTTGTATTGAGCAGTCGACGTAGTCCAGCTATGCGCTGCACCGCTTCTGGGTGCTCCAAAACATAGTAATTTAAGCCACATTTCTCTTCATCATGAGAGCAGTTTTTAGGACAGGTAGCAATGACGGAGGCCAACTCCGCAAAAGAGCTAATCACTCTGGAGCGATCAACGTGCTCTAGTCCAAATGAACGAACACCAGGGGTGTCGATAATCATCCCGTTTTCATTTGAGATGTCAAAAGCGATAGCGCTGGAGGAGGTATGACGACCCCTTCCAGTTGTATCGTTAACATCGCCGGTGGCTCGTTTATCCTCTCCGGTTAGCGCATTTACTAAAGTTGATTTTCCGACACCGGAATGACCGATTAGAACTGATTCCTTATTTGCTAAGAGTTTAATTAACTCAGATAAGTCGTCACCTCTTTGCACTACAAAATGTTTCACATCCAATGAATCATAAGTTTTCAAAAACTCACTCGGGTCAGCCAAATCTCTTTTGGTCATAACGATGATTGGAGTAATTCCCTGATCGTAAGCAACAGCAAGACAACGATCTATGAAGCCGTGTCGTGGCTCTGGATTTGCTGAAGCAACGACAATCAACATCTGGTCAATATTTGCAGCAATGGTTTTTTCAAATGCGCCAGCATCATCAATCGTTCTGGATAAAGAATTTTTTCTTGGGCTTACCGAAACAATGCGAGCCAGAGTTCCATCTTTGCCAGATACATCACCGACTAATCCAACTTGGTCTCCGACAACTACCGAGTTTTTGCCAAGTTCACGCGCTTTCATTGCGCTGACTTCTAAACCAGAGGATAGACGGCATAAAGTCCGACCACGATCCACCGTGATTACCTGTGCAGGTACCGCATCTTCATGAGTGGGCCGATCTTTACTGCGCGGCCGAGTTGAACGTGATGGACGAATACGAACATCACTCTCATCCGGGCGGCGTCTAGTCATTAGCGTTAGTCATTAGCTTTAGCCATTAAGTACTGCGCTCCAAAGGCCCGGAAAATCAGGCAATGTCTTGCGTGTAGTTAAAATGTTTTCTACCTGGACACCTTCTATAGCTAAACCAAGCACAGCCCCCGCAGTTGCCAGCCGGTGATCCTCGTAGGTGTGAAAAACTCCAGAATGCAGTGGTTTGGGGTTTATGTGAATTGCGGTTTGCTCCTCAGTCACTTCTCCGCCTAAATTGTTAATTTCTTGCTGTAACGCCGATAAACGATCAGTTTCATGCAACCTTAAATGTCCGATTCCTCTGAGCGATGATGGGGTATTAGCTAGAGCTGCAACCGCAGCGATTGAAGGTGTTAACTCACCGACGTCATGTAAATCAATATCAATACCTTTTATTTCTTTACCACCTGTGATTGTCAAACCTTTTTCATTTAATTCGATACTGGCACCCATTTGCGAAAAAATACTACGTAGCTGATCACCTGGTTGAGTTGTTGATTTGGGCCAGTCTGAGATAGTCACAGAACCACCGCACACCATTGCAACAGACATGAATGGAGCTGCGTTTGAAAGATCTGGCTCAATAACTAGATCCTGTCCCTGCAACTTACCTGGTTTAACGCTCCACTGTGCTGGATTTGAGTCATCAACTTCAGCACCAAATTGTCGCAGCATTGAAATTGTCATATCGATGTGTGGTTGTGAAGGCAGACTATCTCCGATGTGCTTCACAGTAACTCCATCCTTCATCGATGGACCAACCAGAAGAAGTGCGGAAACAAATTGGCTAGATGAACTAGCATCAATTTCGATTGAACCACCACGGATAGAGCCCGCACCATTAATGGTCAGCGGTAAGGCGAATCGATTTTTATGATCAATAATCACGCCTAGATTTTCAAGTGCTGCGATTACTGGCCCGAGTGGTCTTTCATAAGATCTCGGGTCGCCATCAAAATTGATTAATCCCTTTGCAAGTGCCGCTAAGGGAGGCAGGAATCTCATTACGGTTCCGGCATTTCCTACATCGATTGAAGCAGGTCCAAAAAGCTGAGCCGCAGGTGTGACTTTCCAAGTTTCTTCACCTAAATCATTTGTCTGCTCAGTTATATCAACGCCAAGGGCTCTTAAACCTTGCATCATTAATTCGGTATCGCGAGATCGAAGTGGTTTATGAAGAATTGAAGGTGAACTAGCTAATGCGCTGAGGATTAAAGCTCTGTTTGTCACCGATTTGGAGCCTGGAATGCTCACCGTGGAATTAACGGGTTTCATCCCGCGATACGGAGCACTCCATAGTTCTTGCGACATATAGAGAAGTCTAGGACATAGATTAGGAGCATGTGCGGTCGTTTTGCCCTATCAGCGATGCTTACCGATATCGCGGAGGAGTTCTCGACCAACGCCGCACCGGACCGGAGCTTGCCGGTTGATTGGAATATCAAACCAACGCAAGATATTTACATTATCAAGAATCAGAAAATTGAAATTGCTTCATGGGGCCTGATAGCCCCTTGGAGTAAAACAAAAGTAGATGCTTTAAAGAGTCAGTCTCAGGCAATAAATGCTCGTTCGGAATCTGTTCACGAAAAACCAACTTTTAGAAATGCATTTAGAAGAAGCAGATGTCTTGTACCGGCTAGCGGATATTACGAATGGGCTACAGAGTTAGGTGAATACAAAACAAAGCAACCGGTTTATATTTCACGAGATGATAATAAACTTTTAGCTTTTGCGGGAATATATGATCGATGGATTTCGCCTGAAGGTGAAATCAAAGATAGTGTTGCAATTCTTACTCGTGATGCAGTAAATCAATTAGCGAAAGTTCACAATCGGATGCCACTGTTCTTGCCTCGGGATCGTTGGAGTGAATGGATGGACTCAGATATTCAAGATGTTAATGAAGTTCGTAAGCTAATGATTTTCGAAAACCCTGATCAGCATCTACGTTTTTGGCCTGTGGCAGATTTTGTAAACTCCATTCGAAATAACGGCCCGGAGTTGATTGAACCAATCGAGACCGTTCCGGAAACTCTCTTTTAGAGGGAATAAATCGGCCAAAGTGCGGGTTAGACCGCTGTGGCTATAACCTTGGATGCGATGCCAACCGAGATTTCGACACCCGACTCCAGCAGCGCTGGAGAGTTGGTGCGTGTCGATCGCGAAAAAGAAACTGCAGCAGAACGAACCAAACGCTTCGAGCGAGATGCCTTGCAATATATGAATCAGCTATACGCAGCTGCAATGAGATACACAAGAAACCCAGAAGATGCGCAGGATTTAGTTCAAGATACATATGCCAAGGCTTACACCTCATTTCATCAATTTGAGCCAGGTACAAATCTGAAGGCTTGGCTCTATAGAGTTTTAACAACTACCTTTATTAATAACTATCGAAAAGATCAACGCCGTCCGCAGACTTCAGATTCTGAGTTGGAAGATTGGCAATTAGCGGAAGCTTCTTCCCACACTAGCGATCAAGGTAAGTCCACTGAGGATGTTGTTTTAGAAAATCTTCCGGACAGCGATATCAAAAATGCGTTAGCGCAAATTCCCGAAGAGTTTCGCATGGTGGTTTACCTGGCAGATGTTGAAGGATTCTCTTACAAGGAAATCGCTGAGATCGTCGGAGTGCCTGCAGGAACCGTCATGTCTCGACTACACCGTGGTCGCAAACAGTTGCGAGAGAAGTTGGCGGATTATGCCCGCGAACGTGGCTATGTAAAAGGGGGTGCAAAATGAGTCAGTTTCAATGCAATGATTGCCGTGACTCATTAATCCTTTTCATTGATAATGAAATTGAAGACTCTGCAACTTTCAATCAGATTGCTTTCCATTTGCAAGAGTGCGAAGGATGTCGCATGCAGTTTGAGACTGAGCGACAGGCTTTGAGTTTGATCCGTTCGCTTTTATCAAGATCCTGCTGCGAGACCGCGCCGTCAGCTTTGCAAGACCGCATTGCCCAGCAGCTACAAGAGTTGCAAATTGCGGAATTGGCCGGTTATAGCCAAACAGAAATTATTACCCAATACCGTAGAACCGAAATTACTATCGACGGACAAACCCAAATCGAAATTGAAACTTCCCACGAAATCAGACGCGATTTTCCCTTTTAGTCAATAAACCCCTGCTAAGTTAAACGCTGATGCAATACGAATCAGTGGTCGGAGCGGTCGGCATTTCACAGATGGTGGTGCGACCCGGTGATACCTCATTGGCTCATGGCAGTGGCGATATGCCAATTCTCTCCAATAGTTTCTTGATTACTTTGATGGAGAGCGCTTGCAATTCAGCGCTTGCAGAGTTTCTAGAAAATGGTGAATCAACTGTTTTGCGAGATATTCAACTTGAACTACGTGAATCCGTTGGTATCGGAACTGAGATTCAGGGAGCTGCTACTTGTGTTGCGATTGATGATGATGTTTTGACATTTGCTTGCGAAATACATGACGGCCCGCGCTTGGTTGCTGCATCAGTAATGCGTCGCAACTTAGTGGAAAGAGTTTCTTTCCTGGCGCGGACCGCCGCGATGACTCTCATGTCTCAACAAGAGAATCAATAAACTTTTTACTTCTTAGTGGCCCAAAAGATCTCTGCGATTTCATCAATCTTTGCGATCAACTTATCGGCAACTGCTACATCTACGGTTCCCTTGGTGCCAGCAGCGCCAGCAAGCTTGGTTGCTTCATTAAATAGGGAATGAAGCTGTGGGTAGGCCTCAAAATGATTCGGCTTGAAATAGTCAGTCCATAGAACCCAGAGGTGCTCTTTGACCATGTTGGAGCGCGCTTCTTTGATGGAAACTGCACGAGCTTTGAAATCTGAATCAGAGGACGCGGCATACTTTTCCATGCATGCCTTAACTGACTGAGCTTCAATCTTTGCTTGTGCTGGGTCGTAAACACCACAAGGTAGATCGCAATGTGCGTGAACTGTAAGCATTTTTACCTCACTTCGTAACTTCATGATTGGCAACGATAAGTGCAAGACTACCGGCCGTGAGGATCTTTGGCGCGTTGGGGTCGAACTGGCCATACCGCTTGGTTAAGGTTTCTGGAAACTCCATGGAGCCAACCTTTAATGATGGTGATGTCTTGGTAGTTAAGTGGTTTTCTAAAGTTGAACTAGAAATCCCACTGGGTTCCAATGTAGTAATCGAGAGAGATGAAATGCCTGGGGTATTTCTCATTAAGAGAATTCAAAAGTCACACAGTGGGCTGTACTGGGTAGAGGGCGATAACAGAAACCCAGAAACTCAGAAATTGATGAATGACTCACGAAAATGGGGATACATCTCAGCCCATGAAGTGAAAGCCAAAGTTCAGTTTCGAATCAGAAAAAACTAGCGCGCAAACACTTCTGCAATAAGAGCTTTTTGCTCCGCCTCGTGGAAATAAATACTTCCAGTGGCTGGACTTGCTGCAGCTTTTCTTGAGATTCGACGAAGCGCACGACCATTTAAGTGTTCCGCAAGGTTTGCAGAAACAAATGGCCATGGACCTTGGTTAGCTGGTTCATCTTGCACCCAGACAACTTCCGCATTTGGATATTTGTTTAGCTCTGCCGTTATTTGAGTAATTGGAAGTGGATAGAGCTGTTCAACACGAGCAATTGCTGTGTTGTTGTCGCCAAGTTTGGCTCGCTCTGCAACCAATTCCCAATAGATCTTGCCGCTGCAGAGGATCAAACGAGTTGCGTTTGAAACACTGTCATCGCCAATCAGAGGACGGAAATTGCCCGAGGTAATCTCAGAGAGTTTGGAAGCGGCAGCTTTAAGGCGCAACATTGATTTTGGTTCAAAAACAATTAATGGGCGTCGTGCTGGATTCTTCATGTGCCAACGAAGTAGGTGAAAATATGAAGCTGGGGAAGATGGTTGAGCAACTGTCATATTGTTTTCAGCACAAAGAGTCAGGAATCTTTCGATGCGACCTGATGAGTGATCTGGACCCTGACCTTCATAGCCATGTGGAAGAAGCAGAACTACAGATGAACGCTCACCCCACTTTTGCAATGAGGATGAGATGAACTCATCGATAATCGTTTGGGCGCCATTGGCAAAGTCGCCAAACTGGGCCTCCCACAAAACCAATGCATTTTCGCGCTCTACGGAGTACCCGTACTCAAATCCCATGGCTGCGTACTCTGAGAGTAACGAGTCGACAACAAAGAACTGATTTTCATTGTCGAGCAGACCGCGAAGTGGAATCCATTCGCTTCCATCTTCATGATCACGAATGACCGCATGACGATTTGAGAATGTTCCGCGACCAACATCTTGGCCCGCAATTCGTACCGGATGTCCCTCGAGAAGCAATGATCCGAAGGCGAGCATTTCGCCACCAGACCAATCGATGGTTCCATCATCAAGCATTGTGACTCGACGCTGAAGCTGTGGAGTTAGCTTTGGATGGACTTTGAAGTTTTCTGGAACCGCTACCTGAGTTGCCGCAATCTTTCGCGCGACATCTTCGGTAATTGCGGTATTTGTTGTCAAAGGATCAAAGGTTTCCAACTTATTGAATTGAGGCTGTTCAGGTAGTTTGTCATGTACCGTGTTAAAGATCGCCTCAAGTTGAGCCTGGAATTCCCGAGCAATTTGATCGGATTCTTCTTGCGTGATGTCACCACGTCCAACTAATGCCTCTGCATAAAGGACTCGGGTGGTGCGCTTGGCATCAATCAACTTGTACATGCGTGGCTGGGTGAAGCTTGGCTCATCACCTTCGTTATGACCGCGACGACGGTAGCAAACCATGTCGATGACTACATCTTTATTAAATGTTTGACGATATTCGAATGCAACTCGGGCTACACGAACGCAAGCTTCAGGGTCATCACCATTTACATGGAATACCGGAGCCTGAATCAATTTTGCAATATCAGTTGAGTAACGTGAAGACCGCGCTGACTCTGGGGAGGTTGTAAAGCCAACTTGGTTATTAATCACCACGTGAATTGTTCCACCGGTGCGATAGCCACGGAGTTGGGACATATTCAAAGTTTCTGCAACCACGCCCTGACCTGCAAACGCCGCATCACCGTGAATAAGAATTGGCATAACTGAGAATGCGCTCTTTACATTTTTACGATCTTGTTTAGCGCGGACAATGCCCTCTAGAACTGGATTTACCGCCTCTAGATGTGAAGGGTTAGCGGCCAGATAAATCTTGGTCTTTTCGCCATTTTCAGTCACAAAGTCGCCATAGGTTCCAAGGTGATACTTAACATCTCCGGAGCCCTGAACTTCATTTTCTTGATAATGACCTTCAAACTCTTGGAAGATTTGTCCATAGGATTTTCCAGCAACATTTGCTAAAACGTTCAAGCGACCACGGTGCGGCATCCCGATGCAGACCTCGTCTAGTTCAGCTTTGGCTGCATAACGAGCAATTGTGTCAAGAAGTGGAATTACAGACTCGCCACCTTCAAGTGAGAATCGCTTTTGTCCAACAAACTTAGTGTGAAGAAATGTTTCAAAAGCTTCTGCCGAATTAAGTTTGCGCAAAATTCTTAACTGCTCTTCGCGAGGGAAGAATGGCGAACCGACTTCGACCTGACTTTGAATCCACTTGCGTTCTTCAGGAGAATCGATGTACATGTACTCAACGCCGATGGAGCGGCAGTATGAGTCACGAAGTGTTCCTAAGACATTGCGAAGCTTGGCGTAAGGTCTTCCGCCAAAACCACCAGTTGCGATTTCACGATCTAAATCCCAAAGCGTTAATCCATGAGTGACTACATCTAAATCAGGATGACTACGTTGCTTGTACTCAAGCGGATCAATGTCAGCCATCAAGTGGCCGGTGGTGCGATACGCCTGAATGAGTTGTTGAACTCGAGCGGCTTTATTTAATTGATCTTTACCTTCTGGAATATCTGCATGCCACTGAATTGGAACATAAGGAATACGAAGTGCGGAGAAAATCTCTTCATAGAAACCGCCTTCTCCCAACAAAATTTCATGAATACGGCGCAAGAAGTCGCCAGATTGAGCACCCTGAATAATTCGGTGGTCATAGGTAGAGGTAAGAGTTACAACTTTTGAAATTGCCAGCTCTGCAATGGTTTCTTCGCCAGCACCTTGGAATTCCGCTGGATAATCCATAGCTCCAACACCAAGAATCAATCCTTGACCTTGAACTAGGCGCGGTACGGAGTGAACGGTGCCGATTGTTCCTGGGTTAGTAAGTGAAACTGTGGTTCCTGCAAAATCCTCAACAGTCAATGAACCTTTGCGAGCTTTCTTCACCAAAGCTTCATACTCCGACCAGAATTGGCCGAAATCAAGACTTTCACATCCTTTAATGGATGGAACCAATAGTTGGCGTGAGCCATCCTCTTTAGCTAGGTCAATTGCGATACCAAGATTGATGTGATCAGGATGTCCTATCGCTGGTTTTCCATCTTGCTCCGTGTAAAACGCATTCATCTCTGGCATCGCACGCATAGCTTTGATCATTGCGTAACCAATTAAATGAGTGAAAGATACTTTTCCGCCACGTGCACGTTTCAAATGGTTGTTAATAACGGTGCGGTTATCAATCATTAATTTTGCTGGCACGGCGCGAACGCTTGTTGCGGTTGGAACAGTTAGTGACGCCTCCATGCTTTGCACAACACGGTTTGCAACTCCGCGCAGCGGTTCAACGCGCGCTGCTGTTGGTGCCGAAACTTGTGGAGCTGGTTTTGCAACAACTTGAGCCGGAGTTGGTGTTGGTTGTGTAGCCGGACGAACCGCAGGTTGTGGAGTTGCTTCTGGGGCAGGAGATTCAGTAATTGGAGTTTGTGCAATTGGTTGAATTACCGGAGCTGTAGCTTGCTGTTGTCGCTTCGGAATTGGCGGTACTCCGGCCGGTGCGGCAGTTGTGGCACCAGGTTTGTATCCGGCAAAGAACTCTTTCCAATCATCTTCAACGGAGTTTGGATCTGCGAGAAAGCGCTCATACATTTCATCAACTAACCATTCGTTGGATCCGAATGAGCCGCCAAATTTGTTTTCTGGATTCATACCTGCCACGGAACGAAAGCCTATCTGCGTTCGAGTAGTGTGCTCTACCTGGACCGGGGCGTGATTGGCCACAGTTCTCAGCTTGAATAAATTTCAACCTGCGCCGTGTCATTCCATAAGGCAGTCTCGGCCCATGGGATTAGCTTTTGTAACTGGCGCCAGCAGAGGTTTGGGTCGACAAGTCGCGATGAGTCTTGCCGCACAGGGGCATCAAGTAATAGGTATCGCCAAAAGTGCGGAAAATGCGCAGGCCGCAAACGCCGAACTTGGAATCCCCTTTGAACTGGTTGATCTGGAAGATATTGGGGCGACTCGAATGCTTGCCAACGCCATATTAGAAAAATATGGCACCCCCGAAATCTTGGTTCTAGCCCACGGGGTCATGAGCGACAAAATGGCGAAGACCTTGCGCACCAATGATGCTGAATGGGCTCGGGTTATGAATATCAATCTCAACTCAGTTTTCACTTTAGTAAATGCGATTGGCGCGCCAATGGCGGAGGCAAGAAATGGTCGAGTAATTATCTTCTCCGCATGTTTGGGAAGAATGTCTGGACCCGGCAATGCAGGTGGACTTGCTCCTTATCGAATTTCAAAAGCCGGAGTAAATGCATTGGTGCGAAACCTGGCGCATGAAACAGGACATGGCGCTAGAGGATTTTTGGTAGATGCAATTTGTCCAAATCACAGCCGTACAGACATGGGCGGTCCAAACGCTCCAAGAAGCGCGGAAGAAGGAGCAGCAACCGCTATTTGGCTGGCAACTAGAAACTTCTCAGCCGGAGATGTAACTGGAGTTCTTTGGGAAGATCAGGAAGTTGTTCCCTGGTGATTTGAAGGATTGGGAACAGCAGCGATAGCCGCAATTAAAGTTGCTAGTGCAAAAATTCCCAAGGTAAATCCAAGCAAGTCTCGCTCGCCATCAATCATGTAATAAGCAACTCCAATTGCAATTAGATTTGCCAGAACTGTTGCTCCCCGTCCGTAATACCGTTGTTGGGAAAAACCTCTGCCAGCAAAAAATAGGCCTGCCGACCCAACAAAGAGAAAAACAATTTCGGCGATAACCGCATCGAGCTCTTGAACTTCAGAGGAGAGGGTTCTAACTACGAGATAGATTCCAAGCGAGGCGAGGAATGCAGCTTCGATGCGCACCAAATTGGCCGCAATTAAATGCACCTTACGCGGAATTAAGCTCATGCTGCCAAGAATAGAGTATGAGAATCCTCTAGTTAGCTCTTGATTCCCAGAGCTAGCCTCTTTTATGGCTTTTTTTGATGAGGGCATTTATGACCCTTTGACTGGAGCGCTGGCTCCCAGATTCTTTTATGAGAGTTCAAAAAGACTTATCTCGTGGGCTAATCGAACCAATCGCCAAACTTCGGTCATTGCTATTCGCCACGAAGATCTGAGTGATGATGAATTGATTAAATGCGCGACTGATTTGAGTTCAGAATTACGAGGCGGAGATTTGCTAGCTCGAATGAATCAGAAAACCTTTGTACTGCTTTTAATAGGCAATCAACTTGGCGCAGAACAACTTATCTTCCGATTGAAAAACGTTGTGAAGTTTAATTTAGAATTCAAATCAATAGAGCTGAATCAAGGTCAAGATATTGTCACCGCTCTAGCCAGATTAGGTGTTTAACTCCTCGGGATAAAGATTGTTGATTGGTAATACCGCAGCTCTTCGATTGAATCCTTAATATCACCTAAAGCTCGATGATTCCCAGTTTTCTTTGGAGCGTTGAAATAGACCTTTGGATACCAACGTCGCGCTAACTCCTTAATTGAGGACACATCAACAGTTCGATAATGCAAGTACTCATTTAATCTCGGCATATCTCGAGCAATGAAATTTCTATCCATTCCGACAGAGTTTCCAGCAAGTGGGGACTTTCCAGGTTGGGTAAGAGTAGAGAGATAATTGATTACAGCTTCCTCGGCTTCGGAGATTGATACGCCATTTGGAATCTCATTTATTAATCCAGATTCGGTGTGCATCTTTTTAACCTCATCCCGCATCCCAGCTAGCTTCTCAGGGGTGGTCTTGATGACAAGGTCAACGCCATCACCTTGGATATTCAGGTTCTCATCGGTTACCAGCACGGCGATTTCAACCAGGGCGTCACTTTCTAGTGACAGGCCAGTCATTTCACAATCAATCCAAATTAATGGTGGGTTCTCGTTCGCCATGATGGGAGAGCCTATTGGCAGAGAGACATTTCACCACTCGTTCACCTGCTGTTTACTAATACTCAACCCTTATTCGGCCGATTCCTAGCAGTATCCGCCGCGTGACCATGTTGGAAAACCAGGCTCCGGGCCAGCTGCCATCGCCCCGGGAGATCACAACCGAACCTCGTTTTTCAGACAAAGTTTTTCGTGGTGTTGTTACAGCAGGAGGACTTTCTTCTCTAATTATCTTGGCTGCGATAGCCATATTTTTAGGAATCCGTGGCTTTGAAATCATTTCACGCGAAGGTTTAAGTTTCATAACAGGATACGAGTGGTACTCGTCAATCAATGCTGATGGTCTATCGGGAGATCAACCTTCGGTTTATGGAATTGGCGCAATGTTAATCGGCACAATTATCACTGCGTTAATTGCGGTTGCCATTGGCGTCCCAATCGCTGTAGCTGCTGCACTCTTCTTGAATTTCTACGCCCCAAATTTCATTCGAGGAATCTTGGTGGCAATTATTGACCTCATGGCGGCATTCCCTTCAATCCTCTTTGGACTTTGGGGACTAAATGTATTGATGCCAACCGCAGAGTATTGGGCAAAACTTTTGCACAAATACTTGGGTTGGATTCCACTATTTGATGTATCTGCTCCAGTCTTTACCCGGTCACCATTTGTTGCAGGTCTAGTACTGGCAATTATGATTATTCCAATTGTTACATCTGTGGCACGTGAAGTATTTTCTCAAACTCCACTTGATCGTATTCAAGCCGCATACGCTCTTGGAGCAACCAAATGGGCGATGATCAAAGCAGTTGTGTTGCCTTTTGGTTCAAGTGGTGTTGTAGGTGGAGCGATGTTGGGATTGGGCCGCGCCATGGGTGAAACAGTTGCTGTGTTCACGGTACTTAACATCGTATTTCAAGCGAATTTTCAGATTCTTTTGGGCGCAGGTGGAAACGTCGCGTCATTGATTATTTTGAAGTTCGGCGAAGCTACCGCTGAAGAAATCAAAGCGTTGATGGCTGCCGGACTGGTTCTATTCTTATTAACCCTTGTTGTGAATATGATTGCTGACTTAATTGTTAACCGAGCGGGACGTCAGGGAAGATAATGACAACCGCAACTCCGACAAAGCCTTGGCGTATGACTCCGCGCGCCATGATTCCTAATGTAATTGCTGGATTCTCCGTGGTTATTGGAAGCTGGCTCTTAATTAGCCTGACTGGGTTATCTGGAAAATTAGGAGCTTTTGCAGCTGCCTCTGTTCTTTCAATTGCCAGCTTGTCTTTGGTGGCGGGATTGCAAAGAGGGGCCCAAGCAGCAAAAAATTCAGCGGTTGGAACTCTGGTTGCGATTGGTTCAATTCTGGCGCTATTGCCTGTCCTAAGCATTCTGAGCACAGTTGCAATTCGCGGAATCAAAGGTTTGTACATTGGATTCTTCACATCTGACATGTCTTTGGCTTCAGTGAATGATCCACTAGACAAGGGCGGGATTTTGCACGCCATCATTGGAACATTACTTCTTATCTTGTTTGCCATGTTGATCTCAGTTCCACTTGGAATTTTGACCGCGCTTTATCTAACAGAAATTAAGGGCCCAGGCTCTCGTTTTATTCGTTTTCTGGTTCAAGCTATGAGCGGTGTTCCCTCGATTGTTGCTGGATTATTTATTTATTCCGCCTTTATTTCAGGTACAGGCCGGGGTTTTTCGGGCTTTATGGGATCTCTAGCATTATCAATTTTGATGTTGCCTACAGTTGCGCGAACTGCAGAAGAGGTCTTGTTGTTAATCCCAACAGATTTACGCGAGGCAGGTTTAGCTTTGGGTGCCACACAGTGGAGAACAGTGGCGATGGTTGTTGTACCTGCAGCAAAGAGCGGCTTAATTACGGCAGTCATTTTAGGAATTGCCAGAATCGCTGGCGAAACAGCTCCATTACTCTTCACAACGGGCGGTGGAGACACTACAAATGTGAATCCATTTGATGGCGTAATGGGTTCAATTCCATTTGCAATCTGGAAGGCATTAATCGCCGGTTCCGAAGAGTCAAATGCCCGCGCTTGGGCTTCAATTTTTGTTCTGTTAGTAATAGTAATGGTGCTGTTCTTTACTGCACGCCGACTTGGAAAGAGGAAAATATGACGACTGAGAACGTGCAGCCATCATCTTTAGCAAACATTGCAAACTCCCAAAATCGCAAGTCTGTGGGAACAAGACCTTTGGGCACTGGACTTGAAGCTAAAAATGTTCATGCTTGGTTCGGTAAGAACCATGTGCTTTCAGACATCTCACTAGATTTTGCATCAGGTACAGTCACGGCTCTCATTGGCCCTTCCGGTTGTGGTAAATCAACATTTATCAGAACGCTAAATCGAATGCATGAGTTCATTCCAACCGCTGCAATGGCAGGAGAGGTATTACTGGATGGTAAAGATATTTATGCGCCCGGAACTGATGTAACTAAAATCCGCTTGAAGATTGGAATGGTGTTCCAGAAACCAAATCCATTCCCATCTATGTCAATTGGCGAAAATGTTTTAGCGGGCTTGAAATTGGCTCAGCTTAAGCAATCCAACAAAGATGATTTGCTGGAAGAGTGCTTGGTACGTGCTGGACTTTGGAATGAAGTTAAAGACCGGCTAGATGCCCATGGTGGCTCTCTGTCTGGTGGCCAGCAGCAAAGACTTTGTATAGCCCGTTCACTTGCGGTGCGTCCGCAAGTACTTCTCATGGATGAACCATGTTCTGCGCTGGATCCAGGTTCGACATTGCGTATCGAGGAGACCATTAGAGAGCTATCAGAGACGATGACCATTGTTATTGTCACTCACAATATGCAACAGGCAGCTCGCATATCGGATTACACCGCATTTTTCCTCGCTGATGGTGGTCCAGGCGCAATGGTGGAAGTTGGACCAACGAGTGAGATTTTCTCTCGTCCAAAAGACAAACGTACTGAGAATTACGTAACCGGTCGTTTCGGATAGGCCTTAACCAACTGTTCATTTAACGTTGCTCCGGCGTTTATTCAATGTAGAGCTGATGTTTCAACGGAGTTTCTAGGTTTGGGAGTGGAAGTTATCTCTCGACACAAAGGAGACCAAATTGGTCCGCAAGTTTTTACTTAAAATTTCAGTTGTTGCAGCAGCATTTTCGCTAATCGCAGCACCTGCATATGCCGTCAACCTAGTAGGTGGCGGTGCAACTTTTGCAAACCCAATTCTTGATGCGTGTAAAGCAGAGTACTCACGCGAAACCGGCGATAACTATGTATATAACTCCTTAGGTTCAGGAGCCGGTCGATCTGGAATCGATAAAGGTGACTTTGATTTTGGTTGGTCAGATACCCCACACCTGGGAGCAACCGCGCCAAAGTCCATGATTCATTTACCAGTTGTAGCAGCACCAGTAGCGGTGATCTATAACGTTCCAGGAATTAAGGGAAACGCTAGCCAAATTACACTGTCAGCAGAAACTATTGCAAAGATTTTTTCTAGACAGATTACAAAATGGAACGATCCAGCAATTAAGGCTGATAACAACCGCGTCATTAAGACACCGGTGTTCGCAACAGAGCGGGTTAAGGTAATGGTTGATGGAAAGTCAACATTCCAGCGCGTAACCAAGAAAGACAAGAATGGAAACCCAATCGTGTCTCGCTACACTCAAAAGCGCGAATCACTTCAATTCCCAAACACTGACATCACTGTTGTTTATCGCAATGATTCATCTGGAACTACAGGAATCTTCACAAATATGTTGCGTGCGGTAGTTCCGTCAATCTGGACCAAGTCCGGAAACAACGATTTCACAGCTTCATTCCCAGGCAATATCAATGACATTAAGAATCTTGGAAAAATCCAAGGCGCAAAGGGATCAGAGCTAACTACTGGCTTAGTTGCAAAAACTCCAGGCGCGATTACTTATGCTGAAAAGGATTACGCAAACAAAGCCAAACTACCTGTAGCAAAGCTTTTGAACAATGCAGATGTTGCGGTTGCTCCAGGAGCTGCGGGAGTCTCCGCATTCCTTGGCTCTGCAAAGTTCAATGACAATGGAACTTTGGCGCTTGATTACAGCACCAAGAATCCAGGCGCATACCTACTTGGCTCAACTTCTTATGCTTTGGTTCTTACCGATTACAAAGATAAGGCAAAGGGAGCTGCAGTAAAGAAGTTGATGACCTACATTCTTGATAACTGTGCGAAAAAGTTCCCAGAAACTGAGTTCGCAGTAATCGATGGAGCTTTGTATGACTTCAACAAGAAGCTGATCGCAAGAATCGGCTAGTTCCAGTAAAGAGAATTTTCCCGGGCGCGCGAGGGGTGCCCGGGAATTTTCATTTTGTGCGCGCCCGGCAGGAATCGAACCTGCGACAACCCGCTTAGAAGGCGGGTGCTCTATCCGACTGAGCTACGGGCGCATAAATGGTGATTTAAAGCGAGCTAAGTCTACCTAGAGGTTCACCCTGAGCAATGCGCCATTGTTTAACTGATACTGGCCTAAACCGATAAGGTTTCGCCTCGTGGCAGAGTACATATACACGATGAAGAAAGCGCGTAAAGCGCATGGCGACAAAGTAATTCTTGATGACGTTACCTTGATGTTTTTACCGGGCGCCAAGATTGGTGTTGTTGGCCCAAACGGTGCCGGTAAATCAACGGTCCTTCAGATCATGGCTGGTTTGCAACAGCCATCAAATGGCGAGGCTTATCTCTCTCCGGGTTACACAGTCGGAATTCTGTTGCAAGAGCCACCACTTAATGAAGATAAGAATGTTCTAGAAAATGTTCAAGAGGGCGTTGCTGAAACGATGGCACTTCTAGCTCGTTTCAATCAAGTTTCTGATGAGATGGCAAACCCTGATGCTGATTACGACAAGTTGTTAGCGGAAATGGGCAAACTGCAAGAGCAACTAGATCACTTAAATGCCTGGGATTTAGATTCACAGTTAGAGCAAGCCATGGATGCTTTGCGCTGCCCACCTCCTGATGCGGATGTAAAGGTTTTGTCTGGTGGAGAGCGTCGTCGCGTTGCACTCTGCAAGTTATTGTTGCAAAAGCCGGATTTGCTTTTGCTCGACGAGCCTACAAACCATTTGGATGCTGAATCTGTTTTGTGGCTCGAGCAGTTCCTCTCAAAATATGAGGGAACAGTCGTTGCAATTACTCACGATCGATATTTCCTGGACAACGTAGCGCAATGGATTTTGGAACTTGATCGTGGTCGCGCCTACCCATATGAAGGTAACTACTCAACATACTTGGAGACCAAGGCTGCACGTCTCAAGATTGAAGGCCAGAAAGATGCTAAGCGAGCAAAGCGACTTGCTGAAGAGTTGGACTGGGTTCGCCAAAATGCGAAAGGTCGTCAGGCAAAATCAAAGGCCCGTCTTGCCAGATATGAAGAGATGGCGGCGGAGGCTGAAAAAGCACGCAAACTTGATTTTGAAGAGATCCAAATTCCAATGGGCCCACGTCTTGGAAACATTGTTGTTGAGGTAGAAAATCTCTCCAAGGGATTTGGTGAGCGATTATTGATTGATAATCTCTCATTCTCGCTTCCAAGAAATGGAATTGTCGGTGTAATTGGCCCAAATGGTGCTGGTAAAACCACTCTATTCAAGATGATTCTAGGTTTGGAACAACCAGATTCTGGAAGCATCAAAGTTGGTGAAACAGTAAAGATTTCTTATGTTGATCAGTCAAGAGGTGGAATTGATCCCAAGAAACCGCTTTGGGAAGTTGTTTCTGATGGATTGGACTTTATAAAAGTTGGCGCAGTAGAAATGCCAAGCCGTGCTTATGTTTCAGCATTCGGCTTTAAAGGTCCGGACCAACAAAAACCTGCAGGTGTTTTATCGGGCGGCGAACGCAATCGCTTGAACTTGGCACTGACGCTAAAAATGGGTGGCAATCTTTTACTTCTTGATGAGCCGACAAATGATCTAGATGTTGAAACCCTAGGTTCATTGGAAAATGCTTTACTTGATTTCCCAGGTTGCGCGGTGGTTATCTCGCACGATCGCTGGTTCCTAGATCGCGTAGCAACACATATCTTGGCTTATGAGGGAGACTCACAGTGGTTCTGGTTTGAAGGAAACTTTGAGTCATACGAGAAAAACAAGATTGAGCGACTTGGTCCAGAAGCTGCACGTCCACACCGTGTTACCTATAGAAAGTTAACTCGATGAAGTATCACCACAAAGCATTTGTGCGCTGGGATGATTTAGATGCGATGGGGCATGTAAATAATGCCAAGTACTTAACTTTTGCTCAGGAAGCCAGATTTGAATGGTCTTTCGCTAAGAATCCAATCGCTGCAGAAAACAATGAGTTTTTAAAGATGGTTGTGGCTCGAGCTGAAGTTGATTTCAAGAATCCAATTTTCCATGGTGGAACCTATGTTGATGTCGTCCTATGGGTGGATTCGATCGGCAATTCATCTTTCTCGATGACCTATGAGGTAAAGGGTGAAGATGTTTTGTTTGCCCGAGTAAAGACTGTGCAAGTAGCGGTAGATGAGTCTGTTGCAAAGTCCCGGCCCCTCAAAGATGAGGAGCGCGCCTTTTTGCAGCAATATCTAGAGGAGAACAAGTGAGCTCAAAGCTAGAACCTCGTGGAGTACGTCCTTGGTGGAGAGATGCAGTCACCTATCAGATTTATATCCGTTCATTCGCCGATGCAAATGGTGATGGAATCGGCGATGTCGAGGGCATTCGTTCAAAGCTTGGTTATCTGCAAAAACTAGGAGTCGATGCAATTTGGATAACTCCTTGGTATCCATCTCCACAAAACGATCATGGTTACGATGTTTCTGATTACATGAACATTGAACCTGACTACGGAACATTGCAGGATGCGGAGAGATTAATTCGCGAAGCTCATGATCATGGAATTAAAATCATTATCGATATAGTTCCTAATCACACCTCTGATCAACATGTTTGGTTCCAAGCGGCACTTAAAGCTAAGCCAGGATCACCAGAGCGCAATCGTTATATTTTCCGAGATGGCAAAGGTCCTAATGGTGATTTGCCGCCAAATAACTGGCAAGCGGTATTTGGTGGACCTGCATGGCACCGAATCACTGAACCGGATGGAAAGCCAGGGCAGTGGTACCTACATCTTTTCGCTGTTGAGCAACCGGATTTGAATTGGGAAAATCCTGAAGTTGTAAATCACTTTGATGATGTTTTGAAGTTCTGGCTTGACCGAGGCGTCGATGGATTCCGTATCGATGTTGCTCACGGCATGTTTAAAGAAAAAGGACTTCCAGATATCCGACAGAGTTGGATTTCCAAACTTCTTGGAAAAAACAATCTGACCCGCATGCTAAGTCCAGAACATAAGCCGTTCTGGGATCAAGAGGAAGTGCATGACATTTATCGCCGCTGGCGAAAAATTCTCGATTCCTATGAAGGTGATCGAATGGCGGTAGCGGAAGCATGGGTAAGTCCAGCCTCTCGCATAGCTCGATATGTTCGCGCAGATGAGCTACAAAACTCATTTAATTTCGAGATGCTCACAACCCTCTGGAAACCTGAGGAAATTCGCAAGAAAATTAACAACTCCATCTCGGCTCTTGCAGAGGTTGGCGCACCGACCTCCTGGGTATTCAACAACCACGATGTTGTGCGCTCCGTGGATCGCCTGGATTTAGGTTTAACTAATCGTGGTGAAACAACTTTTGATCGTCATGGAGATGTTAATAAATTAAATATTGCTCGAGGAACTCTCCGTGCTCGTAGCGCAACATTGATGGCGTTGGCTTTACCTGGTGGTACATATTTGTATCAAGGAGAAGAGCTAACTCTTCCTGAGGTACGAGATATTCCAGAGGATCGCTTAACTGATCCACGATGGAAAATGAGTGGTTATCAAGATCGCGGCCGAGATGGATGCCGAGTACCAATTCCTTGGAAAACTAATCCGCAAGGCGCATTTGGTTTTTCTGCTAATGATTCTTTGAAACCAGAGCAGGCTTGGCTACCTGCCAGCTCATGGTGGGGCCAATACTCCGCTGAGTCTCAAGAGAATGATGAAAACTCAACGTTGAATATTTATCGCAAGGCGTTAGCGGTGCGAAAGCAAGAATCAGGATTGGGTGATGGCCCAATGCAATGGATCAACACTCACAAAGATGTTGTTGCCTTTTCTCGTCCTGGAAAATTTGCTTGCTACATAAACTTTGGTGCAGATTATGAATTGCCTGCGGGTTCCGAAGTTTTGGTTTCCAGCGGTGCTTTATCTGGAAACAAGTTACCAACTGACACTGCCGTTTGGATTCGAACCAAATAAATGCCAAACACCAAGCTGCAAGAAAAGACGGTAAAAGTTCTTGCAACCGCCCAAGTTCTTAATGGCGTTGGTGTAGCAGGAACTGTTGCTGCAGGCTCATTGCTTGTAGCTTCGATTACCGATTCCGAGAGTTTGGCAGGACTTGCGCAGACATCATCTGTGCTCGGCGCAGCAGCGCTAGCCCTTCCACTTGCACGCTTGACTGCGCGCGGTGGACGAAGATTGGCCCTTTCTGTTGGCTTTCTTTCAGGTGTTATTGGTTCATTGTTTGCCATCTTTGGTGGCGCGCAGAAAAACATCGTTTTTATGTTGCTCGGAACCTTTTTGGTTGGCGCGGCTTCGGCAGCTGGTTATCAAGCTAGATTTGCCGCGGTTGATTTATCCACCGATGAAACTCGTGCCAAACAACTTTCATTTGTAGTTTGGGGATCAACTGTTGGCGCAGTTGCCGGGCCGAATTTGATGGAACCAGCAGGAAATCTGGCGGAGAGTTTGAGTTTGCCAAGACTTGTTGGTCCGTACGTTGTTTCTGCAACAACCTTGATACTTGCCATCTTAGTAATTCAAATCTTTTTGCGTCCAGATCCATTTTTAACGGCCCAAAGGCAATCCGGTTCAAATGAAAAAGCAAAAGGTGCTACGAAGCGGGCTCTCGCACATATACGTAAAACTCCAAAAGCGCTCTTTGCAATTATGTCGATTGCCATCGGGCATATTGCAATGGTTTCGGTAATGGTTATGACTCCAGTTCATATGGCGCATGTGGATGTAACACTTACTGTTATCGGATTCGTAATCAGTATCCATGTCTTAGGTATGTACGCTTTTTCTCCTCTTGTAGGAACACTTAGCGATCGATTCGGACGGATTAGAGTTGTACAGATTGGCGTTTTGATTCTGCTTGCTTCGACTTTATTTGCAGGTTTTGCCGCACCTAATGATGTTGTAATGCTTGGTATCGGATTGTTTTTACTGGGCTTGGGATGGTCTTGTACTTTGATTGCAGGCTCAGCATTATTAACTGAGTCGGTTGATCCCGCGTTAAAAACATCATCGCAAGGAGCAAGCGATCTCGTTATGAATCTATCTGGTGCGGGTGGAGGCGCCTTAGCTGGCGTAATTATTGGAACTCTTTCCTATGGCTGGCTTTGTGCTTTTGCCGCTGTACCCGTTGCATTTCTGGGAATTTGGTCGCTAAAGCTTTCCCGTTCATAATTCTCAGATCATGAATCTATATGAAGAAATGGGTGGCAGAGACACCTTCGAACAGTTGGTTTCGCATTTCTACGCCTTAGTTTCGGTAGATCCAGTGTTGCGTCCAATGTATCCAGATGAAGATATGAAAGGCGCTGCAGAGAGATTGTTAATGTTCCTGGAGCAATACTGGGGCGGGCCACATACCTATAGCGAACAAAGAGGACATCCAAGATTAAGGATGCGCCATGCGCCATTTTCTATCGGCGAGCTTGAAAGAGATGTCTGGTTAAAGCACATGAAATCTGCGGTTGATGAATTGGAGATGAAGCCTGAGTTAAAAGAACAACTCTGGGATTATTTGCTTATGGCCGCTAATTCGATGGTAAATCAACCGCGCGGTTTTTGAGATTTATTTCCAACTTTAAGGATTTCACCGTTTCGTAGATACCACAGTGTTCCTTGGCGATCTCTAACTGTGGTTATTCTCAGTCCAACTGTTTCAACTTTGCCTTTAACTTCTAATACATCAACATTGTCACCTACACCGTATTGATCTTCAATCAACATAATAATTCCGGAGAAGACATCGCGAACAATGGTTTGTGCACCAAGACCTACTGCAAAGCCAACGACACCGGCGGATGCAACAAGCGGTCCGAGGTCAACACCAAGTTCGCCGAGAATCATTGCCCCAGCGACTAAACCAATCAATGCCTTTGAAGAGCTAGTTAAAACTGAAGATGCAGTCCTAGCTCTTTCGCGCTGACGTGTCCCATTTGATTTTTCGCCCGGGATGAAATCTGCTTCGGCAACTTTGCTGAGAGCTTTTGTAATTCCGCGGGTAGCAACTTTCTGTAGGACAACCGCAAGGACCAGAATGACCACGATCCGCAGCGGGGAGCCCAAAAACCAGTCCAACGCCTCATCTAGGCTTACATTCAGCTTCATTTGAGAAAGACTTTATAAGAACTTAATCAAATATCCGCACAAATCGCGCAGGATTCGGGCAGGATTTCCCTCACGACGCGAGCCACGCGTCGGCACAAAGGGGAACAGTGACGACTACGTCGAGAAGGACATTGGTTCTGAACGCCACCTATGAGCCACTGGGTGTCGTTTCTGATAGACGCGCGCTTATTTTAGTTTTGAATAATCGAGCCACTGTTGTTGAAGAATCTGGAATTCAACTCAATTACTCATCCGGTTCATTTGAACTTCCAGCAGTTATTAGGCTTCATAAGTTTGTAAAGATTCCTTATCGTCACACAGTTCCACTTTCTAGACGGGCGATTTTCGCAAGAGATGGTGGACGATGTGTTTATTGTTCGGCAACCGCAACATCTATAGATCACGTAATTCCTAGAAGTCGAGGCGGCGATCACACATGGGAAAATGTTGTGAGCGCTTGCCATCGTTGCAATCATGTAAAGGCAGATAAAACCCTTAAAGAGTTGGGTTGGAGACTTCGCTCACTTCCTCGCGAACCGGTTGGAGCAGCTTGGCGTATTTTGGGCACCGGTCGTGCTGAAGAGCGTTGGGTTCCGTACCTCGCTCCATTTGGTGTAGTTAGCGCTTCTGCTTAAAATTCCGCCATGTTCTTACAACTAGCCACCGACTTAACACTTGCATTAAATGAAGATGGTTCAATGCCTGGTGAGCCAATGGGCTTCCTAGAAGGATTTGTTTGGTTCGTCGTTGTGCCAGTTGGAATCTCTCTATTCGTTTGGGTTTCTGTAGTCGCCCAAGAGAATTGGAAGAGAGCTAAATCAAATCGCACAAAGCAAGATGTAATTACCCGAATTAACGAGTAATTACTGATCTTTAGCTCGAACTTTTAAAGCTCTCTCTAATGAGTCTTTAGCTTCCAGTACGTGACGTCTCAAAGTTGGATGCCCATCTTTTCCTACGCCATTTAGCCAGGCATTGGTTTTATCCAATGTTGCTTGCGAAATAACATAAGACGGATACAGCAAATCAATAATGCTGGTTGAAACCTCGTATGACTTGTTGTTGTAGGTATCCAGAATCAACGCAAAGTAGCGGTCTATAAAGGCCTCGTGGAAATTGCGGTGAAGTGGTCGAGCAAACCCTTGGATAGCTGAGAGACGAGACCAGTTGGTAATTGATTCATCCTCAGTAGCTTTTTTGAAAGCATTTTCTTTAGCTTGCGCATTTGGGAACGCAGCAACGCAACGTTCATGTGCCAGCTGTCCAGTAAGGGTGTTGTCCCGCTTTACCTCAGCATCAATTTCCTCTTGGGAAGATGCGCCACGTTCAACCAAGCAAAGAATGAAATGCCAACGTAGGTCAGCATCCACTACTAAGCCATCTAATTTGCCCTCAAGCAGCTCGCGAATCTTGGCTGTTTGAGAAGTTGTGTGCGCAAGTGATGCAAAGGTGCGAGCGAATTGCAGTTGATGTCCGCTACCAGGCTTTGCCTTATCGAGAAGATCAGAAAGCACTCCGGCGATTTTCTCGCGCAGTGCATCACGATTCTTATCGGCTGCATAGATTTCAACTGCAGAAATCAATTGATTGCCAAGAGCGGTAACAGTTGTGATGTCATCTTCACCGGGCAAACCAGCAATACCAATTTCAATGAAATCAGTCGCGGAAATCTCGGCATCTCGCAACATGTCCCATGCTGCAGACCAGCACAAAGCTCTAGACAACCCATCATTTAGTTTGCCGAGATGAGCTTTTAGAGTTGCAATTGATCTTTCATCAAAACGGATTTTTCCGTAGGAGAGATCGTGATCGTTAATGAGCAGTAGATCAGCAACCTTTTCTCCTGTTAGTCCATCAACCTTAGTCAGCTTGCCAGCGACATCGAGTTCAACCGACTTTCTTCTGGATAGAACTCCATCTTTCAAATCATAAAGTCCCACCGCCATGCGATGGGGACGTAGTTCAGTTGATCCTGATGGAATCAAAGGCGGTTCTTGTTGAACTGAAATTGATGTGTAGGTATCGCCAGAAATTTCGACTACTGGTCGAAGCGTGTTAACACCCGCGGTCTGCAACCAAGTTGAAACCCAGGGCTTCAAATCACGCCCGCTGGTAGCTTCTAATTCAGATAAAAGATCCTGCAAGGTAGTGTTTTTGAAAGCATGCTTTGCAAAATATTTCTGTAGACCAGTAATGAAGTTGTCGCGTCCAACGTGTGCGACGAGCTGGTGAAGGACTGATGCTCCCTTGGCGTAAGTAATACCGTCAAAGTTTGCTTTAACAGTATCGATATCAACCATGTCAGAAGCAATTGGGTGAGTGGAGGAGAGCTGATCTTGGCGGTAGGCCCAGTTCTTGCGCTCTGCGTTGAATCCAGCCCAAGAATTCTTGAATTTAGTTGCTTCGACCAAAGCTAGGTATGAAGACCATTCAGCAAAAGATTCATTTAACCAAAGATCATCCCACCATTTCATGGTGACCATATTTCCAAACCACATATGGGCCATTTCATGAAGGATGGTGTTTGCTCGTGCGTTGTACATGCGCTCAGTTACTTTGGAACGGAATACCAATAAGTCTTCTCGGAAAGTAACAGCGCCAGCGTTTTCCATTGCACCCCAATTGAAGTCAACGACAGCAATCTGATCGTATTTTTCAAATGGATACGCCAATCCGAAAACCTCTTCAAAGTAAGCAAAACCTTGCTTGGTAATCAAGAAAACTTCATCTGCATCTAAATGCTCAAATAAAGATTTGCGGCAATAGATGCTCATTGGGATGGTCTTTTTACCTTTGTACTCATCTGAAACGTACGAGTATGGACCGGCAACAATTGCAGTGATGTAAGTAGACATGACCGGAGTTGTGGTGAATGACCAAGTCTTTTTATTGCCACTTTCAGTAACAGTCTTCACTGGGTTATTGGAAATGACCTGCCAATGCCCTGGAGCTGTTGCTGTAAAAGCAAATGTTGCTTTTAGATCCGGTTGATCAAAACATGGATACATGTTTCTGATGAAAGCGGTCTCGCCTTGAGAATATAAATAAACCTCATTATCGACAGGATCTACTGAACGCTGTAAACCTTCTCCGCTCTTTGAATAGATAGCTTCGATTTCAATCACGAGCTCATTTTCAGCCTGCAGATTTTTCAAAAATACGGATTCGCCGTCATAGTTCGATACATCGACTGGTGCACCATTCAAGGTCGCAGAAATGATCCGCTTGCCGACCGCATCTATAAAAGTGTCATATCCCGGTTTGTTACAGCTGAAGGTAACTTTGGTCGTGGCGATGAATGTTTCCTCGCCGGTTGTGACATCCAGGGCCACGTCATAGTGCTTAATAGATAGGTGTGCAGAGCGTTCCGCCGCTTCGGCGCGAGAGATATTGATTCCAGGCATGCGCGTATCCAACCAGAGGTGGCACTCTTTGCCACTATGGAGGAAGTCACAGCGGGCCAGTTTCGCCTCCGCAGCTTTCGGCTGAGGGGCGATCGAATGACGAAAGCCCAGTCTGAGGCTTTGGGAGAACACTGGAACAAATTTGAAATCCCATTGCAGGGCATCATCGATCCCAAAGAACTTTTTCCATCATTAAAGCCAAAAGAAGTTGTTTTTGAAATTGGCAGTGGGATGGGTGAAGCCACCTCTCAAATCGCAGCTAATAACCCAGATACTGGATATGTAGCGGTAGAGGTACACCGGCCAGGAATTGGTGCGTTAATAATTCGAGCCGAAAACCTGGGCGTGAGGAATCTTAAAATCATTAATGCCGACATTTACGAGGTTTTGACGCGGCACATTGAAGACCAAAGCATTGATGCATTCCATATCTTTTTCCCAGACCCTTGGCCAAAGCGCAAGCAACACAAACGCAGATTGCTGCAACCGGGATTCATTGAAATTATTGCCAAGAAGTTAAAGCCAAATGGCCGGGTAAATATTGCTACCGATTGGTATCCCTATGCTCAGGAAATCGAAAAGAATTTTGCGTTGAGTAGAGATTTTTCCGGTGGGGTAATTGAAAGACCAACTTGGAGACCACTAACAAAGTTTGAAAGCAAGGGAATCAATAAGGAACATACTGTTACTGATTTTGAATACCGAAAGAAAGCTTAAAGTCTTCCCTCTTTTTCGTACTTAGACATAAGTCCAATTCTGCGAACATGCCTTTCATCCCCACTAAAAGGTGTTGCTAGAAATGTATCAACTAATTTCAAGCAGAAATCTTCATCATGCATGCGCCCACCAATTGAAATCACATTTGCATCATTGTGTTCACGGGCCAGCTTTGCAGTATTGATACTCCAAACAAGCGCTGCGCGAACACCTTTAACTTTATTGGCAGCCATCTGCTCGCCATTTCCAGAGCCACCGAGAACTATTCCGAATGAGCCGGGTTCTTTGGCTGTGGCTTCTGCAGCGGGAATGCAGAAAACCGGATAGTCATCAAGCGCGTCATAAACATGCGGTCCGTGATCCTCTACGTCATGCCCTTGAGCCTTAAGGTGTTCAACAATCTTGTTCTTAAACTCGAGTCCGGCGTGATCACTACCGATGTGAATTTTCATGGGGCAACTTTCTCAAACAAAAAAGAAAACCGCCGGCATTTCTGCCAGCGGTTTCTGTCTTAGGAGGTTTGTTACATGAAACGAAAGTGGGAGTCAGCGATTAACGACCGCCGCGACCATGTCCTTTGCCCTTGTGTCCCATAAGGTCTTTAGGCCCTTTGTCGCCATCTCGGTCCATGCCCTTGCCCATGCCCTTACCAAACCCTCGTGCCTCTTCTACATGAGCTGTGATTCGAGTCTTTAGATCGGTTTTCATGGATGTTGCTTGGGCTGCTGTTAGCTTTCCTGCAGCTACAGCGTCATCGATTTTTTTCGTTTCGAATGCAACCAGTGCATTGATTAGAGCATCTTTCTTCGCTCCAGCAATAGTTGCTAGAGATTCACCCGCCTTAAGGCGAGATTTGAGAGTTGCTTCATCAATACCAAGTGCATCTGTGATCACTTTGGTTCGTTCTGCATGAATTGCATCATGTGCAGCACGGCCTGCATCACGCGCTTCGGTCATTGCTTTTGTGATTGCATCAACTTGAGCTTGTGTCAAAGTTCCCTTTGTTACAAGTCCATTCAAAACTGTTGCAACCTTGTCGCCTCTGCCACCTTTGTTATCGTGAGCAGAAGCAACACCAGCAGTACCTAGCGCTAACGTAACACCAGCTACCGCTGTTGCCGCAATTAACTTTTTCTTCATTCATACTCCTTAGTTATTTGAGTACTTACTTCGAACACCCTCGTATTCGATAACCGGATAAAACTACCTGAACCTGTGCGGTCTAGTCATTTAACTTGAGAGACACATGAGAGTTTTTTGAGGAATATGATTTCTTATACGCCTGGAAGCTGTGAATATACAGAGAAAAACCAGCCTGTTAATTGCCAGGTAGGTCATTGACGATTGATGTTCAGACGCTTCGTAACAAGCGAAGATCATTAACTAAGAAAGAGTATTCATGACCAGTCAAATGAGAATAGCATCATTGTTGACTGCAGTAACAGTATTTTCATTTAATTCTTTTTCTACTGCAGTTGCTGCGGGACGAACAAACAA
>JACCDT010205470.1_pt1 | contig 36204 bp, 41 predicted proteins | sample 7446291 | NCBI WGS metagenome assembly JACCDT01 (sample SAMN15323446, study PRJNA562643) | freshwater metagenome | isolation source: river surface water | place: USA:Blue River Watershed | collected 2017-08-17
CGCTGTACCCATCAGAGACCAGCCGGCGCAATGACAAAAAAGCTAGACCTTGCGATCATAGACTACATCTTTTTTTCCATTACACGACTGAGAACAACATAAAGTCCTCCCACTGATCGACACTAAGCTGCACGCGGTCGTGCTTCTTAAGGTGATGGACTTCAATAATCGCATCACCGCGCATCGTCGACGGCCGCATACCGTCAAATCGCTCTTGCACACAAACCTTGCTGCTACCCCAGCTAGCATATGCTGCAAAGTTCGTCGCACATACAGGCTTCGCAAAGCTATCAAGTTTGCGCAATACAGTGCATAGCGGCAGCAGCCGATACACCTCTGTAACACGTTCACGCGCTGGCTCAACAACTTCCATGGTTACTATGAATGAGTATAGGATACTATTTTATACTCAATAATAAATAAGTAAGGGGTAATATACACGGTTTTTTAACCGTATCTTTGATTAAATTTGATTTTGTACGTGGGCTAATCATAGTACACCACGATGATCTCTACATCCCGCATCTCAGAAGTGAGGTTTTCGATCATCGGTGACGAAGAAGTCCGCAAAAATTCAAGTGTTGGCATCACGACTTATGACCTGTTCCGAGATAACCAACCATACCCTGGAGGCCTTTATGATGCCCATCTTGGTACTACTGACCACTCTTATATGTGCAAGACGTGTCTTCACACTAAGCGTGATTGTGTTGGACACTTCGGCGACTATGAACTCGCTGTCCCAATTTATTCCCCAGCGGCCATCGAGGACCTGCGCAAGTGGATCAGAATTGTCTGTTTCAAGTGCGGTGACATCGTTGTGCCCAGGGCGCTCATTGCCCGTTCGCCGGCAGCCTTGCGACTTACTAATGCTAGCGTTCATGCGCGTGCTAAGGTCTGGGACTGCCCAACATGTGGTAGTAAGCATCCACAGATCCGTAAGGATAAGGAGGAACCACTCCTTATGCGCGCTGAGTATTGGGATGTGCAAGGCAAGTTTATCGCATCAACTGAAGACTTGCTACCACATCGCGTGCTTGAAATCGTGTCTCGTGTTACAGACGAAGCAGTCCGCGCTTATGGTAAGCCACTCACGTCGCATCCGCGAAACTTTATCAAGACTACTATCCAAATCCCGCCGACAAATATTCGGCCGGATGTAAAGAAAATCAACGGCGGTCGCAGCACAAATGACTACCTTACGACTATGTTGCAGCTTATTGTGAAGCAAAACACAATGATGCCGAGCGCTCTGCCACAAGTGGTTGATGAGAAACTCAAGGCGACTATTATCCAGATTCAGAACAAGTACTTTGAGCTTATCAAAGGTCGCGCCGATGCCGACTCTAACTCTGTGTTTCAACGCCTGAAAGGTAAGACAGGCAGATTCCGCAAGAACTTGCTCGGAAAGCGAGTACGCGGTATGGCACGTTCAACCATTGTTGGCGATTCGCGCTTGGCAGTGGATGAGATTGGTATGCCTCTGGCTATCGCGCGAATCTTGCAAAAGAAAGAAGTCGTGCAAGCGTTTAACTATGACCGCTTGATGCAGTATGTGAACAATGGGACGCATACTTATCCAGGCTGCACTAAGATTGTGCGTGATGGGGTCGAGTATAACATCAATACTGCGCAAGACATGGTCCTGCAATTTGGTGACGTGCTCCATCGCGACTATATCACCGGTGATGAGGCCGATTTTAATCGTCAGCCGTCGCTTGAGCTGTCGTCGATCGCATCAGTGCGTGTGCGCGTTTATCAAGACCCAAATATTAAAGTGTTTGGCATGAATGTGCTTATGTGCGTGTACTTTAACGCTGATTTTGATGGTGATCAGATGAACGTTATCTCTTACTCGTCGATCCCGGCGCAAGTTGAGGCGCGCGAGTTAGCATCTATTAAAAACTGGACTGTGTCGCACACGACAGCTGCACCTAGATCAGGGCAAACCGACGACTCGGTTATTGGCCTGTTTGAGCTCACTCGCAGTGGGGTTAAGTTCGATAAACAACACGCCGCAATGCTGTTCCAGAACTGTACTTGGACGCCAGAATTGACTGAGTCTGAATACACAGGCCGTGATATTATTTCGCTTATCCTCCAGCGCACTCCTGTATCACTGCAGCGAACAGCTGAATGGTACCGATCGGAATTCGCACCATATATTGAATACGACCCTACTGAAACGCATGTTGTCATTCAACGCGGCAAACATATTTCTGGTGTGCTTGATAAAAAGACTATCGGTAAAGGTGTCGTCGGCGGCTTGTACCACATTATTGCCAATGATTATGGCAATGCGGCGGCTCTCGAGGTCATGTTCAACATGCAGCAGATCGCGATTGCATATATTCTGCAGTTTGGCTATACTATCGGTATTCTTGACTTGCATCTTTCAAAATCCGCTGCGGAACAAGTGCGCCAAGTTACAAATGATATTCTCACGAAGTCGGCGCTGATTACAGATCAACTTGTGCGCGGTGAGATTATCCCGCCGATTGACAAGACAGTGAGTGAATTCTACGAGGAAATGCAGATTAACACTCTATCGCAGCTCGACGAGTTTGTTGGGCCGATCATTTCGTCGATTAACCCTCGCACTAACAACTTATTCAAGATGATCGCATGCGGTGACAAGGGTAAGTTCGATAACATGTGTAACATGAAGTCCGCGATCGGTCAGCAGCTGATTAATGGTGAGCGAATGAGACTTACATTCGGCCCGCACCGCACATCGCCTTATTTCGCGCGATTTGACACGTCTGCGCGCGCTCGTGGCTATATTGCCAATTCATACGAGGTAGGTATGACGTCAACTGAGTACATGGCAAATGCCGGCGCGAGTCGCTTTGCGCTTATCTCGAAGGCACTTTCGACGTCAGTGACTGGTGAACAAGACCGTAATTCGGTCAATAACTTCAACTCTATCATTGTGAACTCATATCGCTTTGTGGTCAAAGAGATTGGTGCGCTTGTGTCACTGGCTTACGGCAGTGACTTGCTTGACCCGCGCAAGCTTGAGCGAGTTACGCTCCCGCATGTGATGATGAATCGCACAGCTATGGGCGCGTGGGCCGGCGTTGATACCGACGCAAAGACTCAAGACTCATATTTCGAACAACTTTGGGCGGACGCGAAAAAGTATCGATCTGTGTTTTGCAACATTGAGTCCACTAACACTAAGGAAATTCTTAGTCCCGAGCGCTATGTGGCATTTAATGCATCGCGCGTGCTCGATGAAGTAGTCTTGGCCTCACCGCCATATACTGCAACTAAGGCTGAGTGTGCTATGATGGGCGCTAAAGTCCTTGCATGGTCGCTGGACGGCCTACCGCAGCTCCTTGGAGCAGGCCCAATCCCATCTTGGATTCGCGACGCTGTCTGGATGTCAGCTGCGCATGCACGAGCGACTTTGCGGCCAAATGCGCTGACTGGGCTCGCACCGGCGTCATTGGACCGCGTTCTTGAGACTCTCAGTCATAAATTCCTGATGGCTATTATCGACCCAGGTGCCGCAGTCGGCATTATTGCTGCAAAGTCATTCTCTGAGCCGTTCACGCAGTATATGCTTGATGCGCATCATCGTTCGGCGGCCGGCGGTACTTCAAAATCCGGTATGACTCGATCTAAGGAAGTCCTCGGTGCGAAACCACTCGCGCGCACGGCCAACCCTACTATGATGATGGAGACAACTTGCACATCGCAGGAAGAAGCCCAACAACTGTGCAATGCAATTGAGATGATGGCGCTTGGACAGTTTGTGTCTAGATACGGCGTCTACTATGAGAAATTCGGCCAGCCAGTGCATTCGGCAACTCGCGCTGACGTTGATTGGATTTCAAATTTCATTAAGGGTAATGTGCTCATTCATATTCCCGGTGACTTGACGCGCTGGTGCCTGCGCTTTGTGATCAACCCTATGACTCTAATGCTTAAGGGTATGTCTATCGAACTCATTGCTCTCAAACTAAGAATGGCGTTCCCGGACACTTACATTATGTACACGCCTGAAAATGCGAAGACTGTTATCGTGCGAGTGTATACGCGCAGTAACATGTTTAAATCCGGCGCTGCACTGGGTGACATGATCAAGCTCGCCGAGGACATGATGGCGACCACTATCCGCGGCGTTGAAGGCGTTATTACAGCGACTCCTGTGCGCCTGATCCGTCATCGCGATATTGAAAATCCCACACGCACTGATGTCTGGGGTATTACCACGCGAGGTTGCAACATCAGCGGCGTACTGGTGTATACCAAGATTATCGGCGAAACGCTAGTTACTAACGTGATTACTGAGATGCAACGAGTGTTTGGTATCGAGGCCGCCCGTCAGCGCATCATTTATGAGTTGCGCAACATCGTCGACAAGTGTAACTACCGTCATTATCAGATTTATGCGAATGAGATGACGTACACTGGTGTTGTTACTAATGTAGAGCGCACAGGTCTGCGTGCTCGCGAGCCTGGCAATATCTTGCTGCGAATGGGATTCTCGTCGCCGATCCCTACGATTGAAGAGGCTGCATTGAATGGTCTCGTTGATAAAGTCACCGGCATTAGCGCGCCCTTGCTTGTTGGCGCTGTGCCGCGCCATGGTTCGCTCTACTCACAGCTATATGTGAACACCGGCTTCGTCTCGGCGAATGTCAAGTCGGCGAACACTGAGCTTGATGAACTGTTTGCGTAAACTGACCCCATGCGTTCTTGAAATGACATTTAGTTTTTTTGAGCCAATCGCTCAAAAAAATTGAATCGAATACCAGATTCTATCACCTCACACAATGACCGCGCACAAGGGATGTCCGACAGCCGACGCTATACTGGCCGGACAAGAGTTTACGCAGTGGGACAAGCCGATGTATATGATCGTATCAGCTATATCCGCGCGAGTAAAAGCCGGAGATGGTTATCTGAAATATGGTATCGAAGGTTGGTGGGAGCCGACAACTTATAGCGCGCTGGTATCATGGGCTGCAGGTTGTACGACGCATAACATACGCATCGCCGAAGGATATAAGTTCCTAACGATAAGTTGGACACGTAAGTTTTGAGCACATGTCTATTTTTTTATAGACATTCGCCGGTCATCATTATATCAGAGTTAAAATGGACAAGAACATCTTAACCCTGCGCACTGAGATTGCCGCTATGAAGATGCAGATCGCGCGCATGGACTCGCAGGTTGCGCGCTATGAGTCCAAGTTTGCCGATTATGATCGTGCGATCGAAATGTTGCGGTCCGAGATCTCGTCGCGCACTGCCGAGAGACGTTCGACGCCCGAATCAGTTCCTGAGTCACAGCCTGAATCGCTGCAATTGTCAGTTGTCCAGCAGACTCAGTTGGCCAAGCAAGTTATGCAATTGGCGGTGCAGCCGATAACGCGCGCTGTTGCCCAGCAGATTATTCCTGTCATGAAACAGTATGTTGACAGTCAGCATGAGACTGTTGTCGCCGAGATGCGATATTACAACATGGACGGCGCTTCGCTCGTGACCGCATTCCAGAAAGAAGTGTGCAAGGACTCGCCTGGCTCCGCGCTGAAGCTCACCGACGGCACGCCAACCAAAAAATACTTGCGCGAAGGTGTCTCATTGGTCGCAGCAGACGACACCGACTGGGATTAGACTCTTTATGAAAAAGCCATATACTGTAGTTATCAAATGTAAGTTTTTTGCCCGGCTTTTTTCTAAAAAGCCTTTTTGCCCGGCTTTTTTCTAAAAAGCCTTTTTGCCCGGCTTTTTTCTAAAAAGCCGTAAAAAGCCGCTAGTACTGACATGGCATCTTGTACCTGTAGCCATTAAGACCTTCATACTCACACACATCACCTATGGATCCAGAATGCAAATCAATGCCTAACATATCACCATAGAGCATTTCGTAAGTCATATCTGATTGACACTTTTTTTCTATATCACATGCTGGGCTCTCACGAGTTATCACTCGAGTGCGGCTCTGTCTGCGACCCGGCATCTGCCCAACCGCGCCACATTCGGCCTCGCCTATCTGCATACTATTAAGGCAGGCATTGGCCGCCGCGCACTCATCGCAACGCACATTTGGCTCATGAATATGCACATTCGGCGACACTTCAACCATGTATATGCCGCTCAGTGGCGCAGGAGCCGGCTTATGCTCGTGCACATCAAGACCGCTGACGTGCATAAGTGCCGGCGCCGCGACGACTACGATGATTATAATGATCAACCCGATAATGAAACCAAGTGCCAAGTCCATTTGCAGTATACTCAACATCGCAAAAAAATATTGTGTGTTTTAGAGTTGATAAAGTTACGCTGCATATCGACCATGTGCAAGTGCGGCCCAGCGAGGATCTTCCTCATCGGATTCTTCCGCGGTCTCAACTGGCGCTTCAACTGACGCTTCAACTGACTCGTAATGAAAGCTAGTCGATGTATCAATATCAACCGGCTGACCGATAGACACAGCGTTACTACCGTCGCGCCATGGAGTCGGCAGCGGTGCCGCGCCAGAAACGGCCATAAACAGAGGATTTTCAGACAAGTTACATTTTGCAACAGGCGGATGGAGTGGATTAATAGGACTTTCGCCAGTCAGGTCAAATCCGCGGAACTGACCAAAGTCATCAAGATGTGGCTGCTTTGCATTTACAGGCTCACAACTCGCGCGCAAGTTAGCGCCGATGAAATCAATACCGCGCGGAGTCGGCGCAATGCCAAATTCAGCCGGCGAAAGACCAACAGGGGCACTTTTTGCCTCAATTTTGTCCTCGAGGCGCGTAATTTCGCCAGCCACCATATGCGCAAAGTGGTCCGTGAATTGTCCCATGACCTCCGAGGTCACTCGTTCAACCACTTGATGCATAATAGACTCAGTGACACGAGGCACGGCCGCCGTAAACTGCGCGGACATATCGGCCGACAGCAATCCACCAACTTTGCCGATGAGTACTTTAGTCAACTGCTCAATAACACTGTCAAGCACTGACTCGAGTCGCCGGTCGACGAGCTCGGCGATCTTATTCTCAATAACATCATCAATCTTTGACAAGTTAGCCATGCCAAGTTTAGACAATAGTTTAATGGCGACGGACTTTTCAACCGCGTTAAGCTCAGCTATGACAGAACCGATAATACCGTCGGGCTTCATCTTACTAGTGACTTATTCATTTTTTATTTCGAATATTTTTTACGCGATGCCCTAGTATAACAGTCATGGAGCCTGATACTAAGCGCGCCCTGCTTGCCGGATTTCTTGTGTTGATCGTGTTCTTCCTGCTCGGGTATCAGTATACCGATGGCACTTATTTTGATACCAATGCGAATATATTCGCGACCGGTCTGAAGGATATGCTCTTCTTGATCGTACCCGTTGGCCTCTACATGGTAGCGGACAAGTATTTGATTTAAGGGCTCGCCAGTATACGGGTAGTCAACACATCACCGCCGACACAATCCTCTTTTTTGCGTCTTAAAAAATGAATCAGTACAGAGTCTATATCGAATGGCATCAACGGCGGCAACTATTCGCGATTATCATACTCAACTTCCCGGCGCTATCGTCGGCGATCGCTACGAGTTTCCAGTCGTCACAACCACAAATGCGCGCGGGAAAAAGTCAACTTGGCAAGTAGCTGTTTATGCCTGGCAGGACCTGCCTGACAATATCGTACCCGTTACGCCAACTATGCTTGACAATGCATCTTCCACGGCGCCTACTGGAGCTAAAATCGTAGTCGAATCACGCCAAGTTGGGTCGGCGGCATTCCGCGCCACGACGCCGACTATTGTATCAGTCGGCAAGAATCTCGGCCGCAAGCATGCGACTACTGCATTTTGTCAGGCCTTGCGCGATGCATATTCAGCATGGACTAAGCAAGGTAAGAAGTCAACTGATAGAGTCGATGTAGGCGTAAAGCGCGTACTGCCGATGCTCGCGCAAGTACTCGCTACGCAAACTGTAAAGCCTGAACCGCCGCTATGGGTCTCTTATAAGTTTGACGGATTGCGTGGAGTTATTACACTTGACGGCGATACACCGATTGCATATTCGCGCAAGGGTATCCTCTATCCGCCGCAGCCACATATCTTCAATGAACTCAAGCCAGTGCTTGATTGGTATGCATCACGTTCTATCAAGATATATATTGATGGTGAATTTTACGCGCATGGCGTCAAGTTGCAAGATATTTCTGGCCGTATGCGCAATGCCGCTATGGCCGCACAACCTGATATTTGGTTTCAGATCTATGACGCATATTTTGAGTCGGCCTCGGCGACCCTCAACTCTACTACAAAGTTCTCGGCGCGACTGGCTGAGCTCCAGAGCGGCATGAGCGCATTTCCAACTCAATATAGCCGGCTCGTCGAACACACTCGGTGCGACACATACGACTGTGTCGAGGCGATCTACACCCGTGCGCGGGCAGAGGGTTATGAAGGCGCAATGTGCCGCGTAGATGCCGCGTATGAGCCGTCTTACAACGATTATCATTCAAAAGTGCTGTTAAAGATCAAACCGCGCCTTGATGGCGAGTATAAAGTTGTCGGCTGGACCACCGGCCGCAAAGGCAAGGCCGCCAATGCGCTTATGATTATCTGTGAACATGCCGGCAAAGAATTTCCAGTAACGCCGGCCATGACCCTGCTTGAACGCAACGAACTCGCCGAGTCCATGAATCGCGAAGTCAGTCCCGGCGTAACCAACTTTGATGCAACTTATCGCGGCAAAAAAATCATTGTTGAGTTTGATGACTTGTCCAAGGACGGCCTTCCACAGCGTGCGTCAACTAAGCTCGAGTTCAGGGTTGAAGAGCCTGTTGGCGAATAGTCTGATACAGCCCGGCCGCTAGAGTCGCGAGATTATCAAGGGTGCCGCTGTTATCGATTGTAAGGTCGAATGGCCAATCAGTTAACTCTGTTTCCGATGAGTGAGTATGCGGTCTGTCAATCGTGCGGTCTGCGCGAGTAACTCGAACAGTAGTTGGCTTGCCAAATGTAAGGCATGCGGCCGCATACTCACTCCTGAATCTGAAATCCGTAACAATAACATAGTCCGGGCTTTCACGTTCTTGCATATACGGGGCAAATGCAACTCGCGCGAAGATATCAGACCCATACGATTTTTTTACAACGTCGGCTAATTCTTGCATTAGTGTAGGCTTTTTCTCAACTTTAGTTGCGCCAAGTGCGAGTTGTACGCCTGCCGCGATCTCGTAGAGCGGTTTTGCCATCGTGACAAGATGACATGTTTTGCCACTATCGCGAATCATCTGCGCCAACATGTTAGCAAGTGTGTCTTTGCCGACACGGCTTTGATAGCCGATCATGATGCATTCCGGCGACATGACTGCGCTGGGTGTTTACACTAATTAAACCGATTCAATTTTTTATGCTAAAAAAAGAACAGTGGACTACCACAATCCAGATAAGACGACGCTTTCCAATTGATGGATGATAAGATCCAATTCATCGCTGGGCGGACATGGACAATAACTATCAATGTCGGTCAGGTTCATTGTTTTTACCAACCGCATGATGGACCCGGCGATGACATCAGGTAAAAACATGTGTGAGACACTACCAGCAGCTACGTGAAACTCTCCTAACCATTGTATATCAGCCGGTGTGATATTAATCCCGCCCATCAATTTATACCCACGCCTACTATTTATCATGTATAAAACTGCTATCTTATCACATGAACTAATCTGATTCACAATAAGATCTAAAATTGCGAACGTAAAATGGGAACGACCCCGATCAATCCTAACCTGGACACGGACAACCATTTTGACTAAATCACGGTTGGAAAAAATCATTTTTTTTAGCATGGCCTACCATAACTGCCCACTAACATATTCTGAAATACCATGTACAGCCTCAGCTAGATATTTACTAGGCGGCACTTGTTGATATCGATCGGTTAAGCCATGTAGAGTCTGCGTAATGTTATTGATCAATAGTCTGGTACTATTATCTATGGATAAACCTGCTGACGTGCAACCGACAGATGATAAACAACGCATAATCAACAAATCATTCGATGTCATAATGATGGTGCCAAGGGCACCATCAGTGGTTTTCAGCATACAACGCAGGCCGACACCAAAGTTCGTATTGTCATGATAAGTTATTATAATATCTAGAATCGCGAATACGTAAAATAGGCCAAATCCTGACAGGCGAACATATTCCCTTGCCATTTGTTAATTCAACGGCAAAAAATCACTTTTTTTACCATATCTGGTCGATAACTAACTGCTCAATCTGATTGGCAATAGTTTCCAACTCATCACTATGCGGCATCAGTTGCCATCGCGACATTATCCAACAACTTAGAATTTTATTAATAGCGCGTGTATCTTGCAATATTTCACAATCAAATGATAGCCACATAGATTCGTGCGTTGGTCCTATACTTAATCTACCTGCCAGGGATGACATAGAGTAAGGCGTAACGATAAATGGTAACCCATCTACAGTATAACTCTTTTCCATGGGATGTATAAAACACCCAGGCGATGATGATGAATGAACTAGGATAATGTCCAAGAATGCAAATGTGTATTCTAGTTCATTCCATGGTCGTCTGGCCCATACTCGGATGCGTGCCATTTCACATGGCTAAGTGGAAAAAATCACTTTTTTACCATAATCTGTCAATCATGTTTTGCTCAATCTGATCGACAATAGTTTCCAGCTCAACACTATGTGGCATCAGTTGCCATTGCAGTGTTAGTTGGCGTTCTGGATGATTCTTAATAGCACGTATGCTCGCCACTATTCCATGATCCAGAGTTAACGATACAATCTTGCCTATCGCTCCCATGTCTACTCCACCCACTATAGATGACATATCGTGAGACCCAACGATAATGGGTCGTGTCCACCCTGTTCCAATATGATGCTCCATCGTGAGATATATATGACACTCAAATGTGGGTATCATATGACTTAGAATAAGGTCCAAGAATGTGAATATGTAAGCTTTACCGATCCCTAATCGTCTGACCCATACTTTGATGTGTGTCATTTGACAATAAACGCCGCAATATTCACTTTTTACCATATCTGGTCGATAACTAGCTGCTCAACCTGATCTGCGATAGACTCCATTCCGATGCTCGGATGAGGTTGATAATAGTTATAAGACTGCGTACGTATCCAGCGCCAAGACTCATCAAATTGACTATTATAGCAGTCCAGTTGATAAGTATTCTTATCAACTGCTAACCGTGTATTACCACGAACCTCTATCTCAACCATATCAAATAAGGCTGGTGCATCATGCATCGTAATGATAGTTGGACCGGTATCTTCATTACAGATTGGTATTACAAGTTGTAGATCACAGTGGTCAGACAACTCTGTATCATAGACAATAGTGACATCTAAAACTGTGAATATGTAAACCAACTTGTCGCCTGTCCATCTGACCCACACTCGGCCTGACGTCATTTTATCAGGCAGTCTCAAAAAATCAATTTTACACCGTGTAGGGCCAGTAAACACTAGCGCTAATAAGCTCACGTAATAAGTCTAAAACTTTAGTCAACTCAGGGCTCGGTGGCAATCGTTGAAATTTGTGGATACGCCGACTTATCACAGTCCTATAAAGTGTGGATAAATGAGAGTTAAGTTCACTTGTAAGCTTAACAAGATGTGTATCATAGCATCGTGTACCCCGCGCACCCCGTACATTGTCTATATCATGCACGCCAATCATCATCCGTCCCTGACAATGCCCATCAGTTACCATCGTTTGCGCTATAACGCTACTATGACCTTTAATCACTTTTATCAATAAATCCGCTACTGTGAACACATAAATTGCCGGATCGGCTCGCACAAACGCCGACATCGCACATTACAGTGTTGTAAAAATCACTTTTTTACCATAGCTGGTCGTTAATGATCGCCATAAGCTGTTGGACAATAGGTGTAGACTCAGATAATGCCATTCGAAGATGTTCACATGATTTTCGATGATGTGGGAGTAAACTTTCAATATGCTTAAGCACGCCGGTATAGTCAACACGTATACTTAAAAATGCGCTCATCACACTCCCGAAATTTCGCACGTGTAGCACACTCGATGAATCGGCAGCTGAGGTGGCAATAATGGTGCTGGTTTTGTCAACCATACCCATCATATGCCGTACGCACAATAATTGGCCTATTCTTGAGAGCACAATAAACATATCTGAGTTGCTAATCAGATAGTGGTCGTAATAGTCTCTGCGTAGACAGTACAGGGTCATCGACTATGTTAGAACGTTATCATCCCCAAAAAATCAATTTTATTAGTACATTTGCTCGAGGACATCGTACATTAGTTTTTCGACTGCGATATAAAATCTCCCGGTCATTGGTATCCGCTGGTACGACTCAGCTGGAGCCGCCGGATAAATGTTGTTGTCGATTAGCATCTCATGTGGTATTAATGGCGAGAGAGAGTGATCATTGCGCATCTCGACGAAATTTGTATCTTTTGCAGTCGTATATATGATTTGATGCGTACCGCTCACTATCGGGGCGACTCCGTGGATACGTGAATGTGTTTTAATAGTATCACTACAATTGAATACGCCGTCTTTCCAGTAGCTACATATCAAGTCTGGGTTCCCAACTAGCAATCTGCGATTGTTAGCATAATTACGTTTTGTAAACGCGAACATCACGGCACACAGTATAGGCTCTGATTTTCAGTTTTTACCATAATAAAAAACTGAAAATCTAGACTGTTCGATAAGCCCTGGCTCAATGTTCGTCATCGAAAGCAGTAGCCTGAACGCAACTGACAGCGGGTGTAAGGTATCACCTGACACCAAGAAGATGTACAGTGTCACTCCACGTGACTGGTCATCATGGAGTGTAAGCTGTGGTGAGCAAGAGCGATTGTGTATTCCAGACACGATTCTTACCTTCAATTCTCTACAGGCGTATTTTGCCCGCCTAGGGCTACCGGCGAGATTGGAGGATGGTGTGCTGTACGTGGAAGCTACATGGGCACAGATGTGCGACATTCAAAAAGCAATATGTGGCATTGCAAGTCACACATCGTTCTGGACTCGGGCCGCATAACTTTTTTTACACTCGCGAATTTTAATATGCTGTTTACATATTATACCTCGCCTATAATGCGCGCGCGAATAGGCACTGCTTTAAGGGCCGTGTCACCATCTCATCGGGTAGACTCGGTGCCTTGCCTCGGTTCGAGCACAGATGGGGAATTCAGTGATGATGCCACGCCTTCGAGGCCTCGATTCGACTCGCTACCTATTGTATCACTTGAGTGTCATCAGCAGCGGTCACAGGGTGCACTGCGCTCACCACCTGACCCCGAAGATGTTGTATTCGAGAAATTGATCAGGTCTATGTCGGGCCGCTATTTAAAGGAATTGCCCAGTGAGTTTGACCTGACTCATCTCACGCTTCCAGTGCGCGATCAGTTGGACCGCAACACGTGCGCGGCATTTGTCGGATCGGTGATCAAGGAATCGCATGCTAAAAAGCACGACGAAACACATACCGAGCACTTCTCGCCGGAGTTTATCTACTACAATCGACAGCATATGATACCAGGTATGTATTCACGCGATGTGTTTAGAGTGATGAAAACACAAGGTGTGCCACTTGAGTCGGAATACCCATATTTGCCCACTGACAGCGTTGACGCGCCGCCTAAGCGCGTATATCGCAGTGCATCGCAGCACACTATTCAAGATTACGCACTTGTCACATCAGTTGAAGGCCTGAAGCGGTCACTGGTTGAGCTCGGCATCTGTATGATGACTCTGCCTATGTATAATCAGACTGCTAGATTCTGGCGCTGCATAGGTGATGCACCTGAACCGACGTCAGGTCACGCAGTCGCAGTGTGCGGCTATTCAGACTCCAAGGGCGGCTTCATAGTGCGCAATTCATGGGGTCCTCACTGGAACGGTAATGGTTATTTTATGTTCCCATATGAGGATTGGCCATTCGTATGGGAGTGCTGGACGTGCTTTGCCACACCAATTGTGAAAAAGGACAAGTCGTGCGCTGTGATGTAGGGTCTAAAAAATGTGAATTACTCAAGTGCATACAAATGTCGTTCGACAAAGTTGGAAAGTTCTGCTATGTTTTCATAGGCGACTTTGTGATAAAATATGTGACCGGCATAACGACTGTAAAGTACGTGTGGATTTCACCCACTACAAAATACCGAACATACAGGGCCGATACACAAATTGTGATTAAAGTCATGGTACAAAATATGGACATAGTTAAGGCAGATGGATGCATTTATCCATGGTATGAGATAAAGATTGACAGACCGTGCACTGATTTAGTCAAGCTACAGTCCATATATTCACATAATGGTCGACTTACTCGCGCCGATTTAAGTAGAGTACACGCTTTCGTTGATGATTTATTATGGTAAATATGACTATGGCGGTTACTAAAATGGACCACTTTTTTGGACCCTATTACCCGGCACGTACAAAAATGTGAATTATCAGAGCACATAGTCACAGATGGAGTTATACACCTGGAATCAGATTCGCTACATCTTTACATCCGATTGGGTGTTAAAATATTCCGCGCCATCGAATGAAATATTCATCGCATTCTCATGTATACAGTCTTTCTTCGAACGGGTCCCTCGTAGTCCAGTCGTATTACCACTTACGGATGTTGTTACACCATTGGGTTGTCGATTTAATTGGATTCGGCTAACACCACGTGCACACCTCCTACATGCGATAATGTCTACATATACTGAAGATGGCAAATCCAGATGGATTCATCTGCGGGGTGTAGTATTCGATACTATTCATAAAGCCGTGGCTGATGATCTATGGTAAATGTGTCAATATAGAGAACTTAGTATACTCTGTACCATCATTCTGTCCACGTGAGATGTACTGCATTTTTTAGTCATGTACGTTGTTGGTCCTGAACATAATTTTATACAGTTTAATAGGTGGTGAATTATTCTGCCCTCAACTTTGACAGATGATCTGTATCTGATACAGTACCACCAATTGGCAAAAATATCCAGATCGCTGACTGTTGTTATTAAATATGTAGGAGACCGCCAATGTATCGTTGTTGTCATTACCCATGTTTTGTGATGAAATGCGGGTCTATCATGGAAGAATATATCACCGACAACTATTATGTTATGAGCCGTAGACCTGAAAACTTGCGTCATGCGTGGGTCTTATAGTGTGTAAAATTCAGTTTTATCATGCCGAATACAGTAAAAAAAATGAATCCAGCGCCCCAATCAGGATGCAAGTCATTTGTTCGCGAGCGCAATGGTGTATCATCGTTGCACCTGAATTTACACTCAGAGCATCTAGTGAGAACTATAGTATTATGATGGTTGAACGGATTACCGGCAGTAGACTTGTGATACCCCTACATAATATTAGATTAAGACGTGATGCATACTGCAGCACACGTGCCATGAGCACACGCACGACTGTCGCACCTGGCCTTCACATACTTGATGCGGCCCAAAAATACATAGAATGGACGACACCTGACTTCACCGACCAGTGTGAGATAATGGATTTGCTATGCAATGTGTTGTACTAAAAAAACTGATTTTTTATATATTTATGTCTGTGCAATGTACGTCATACGGACAAGTGGTCGAGGTATCATTGTCGCGCCTGAATTTACCATTCAAATAACGCAGGTCGAATGTGTGTTTATGATGATTGAACGGGTGTACATCGGGCATTTAAGGGGTCTCATATTGCCTATAAACGACATTATATCGCGAAAGCGATATTACGACACTACGAGTCCTATATGTAACACTACTGTTTTCAACTTTGAAAACCGTTACGTATATAATTTAATCGGCGAATACGCAAAATGGACGATACCCGATTTTATCAAACAGTGTGATATAATGAATTTACTATGTGAATTCATGTACTGACAGAAAAAACTGATTTTTTGCAATTATGGGCATACGATGTATGCTTCATGTTTGTATGAACGAGCTGTCATTATTGCACCCGATTTTACTATTCAAATAACACACATCGACTGTACGTTTATGATGGTTGAACGAATGCATGCCGGACAGTTTAAAGGTCTCATAATACCTTTGACTGATGGCAAATTGAGGTATCAATATTATTATACTACACGTCCTAAATGCATTGCTAGTGTACCCGGTTCTAAAATACGTTGCATACGTAATTTACTTCGCGATAATGCATATTGGACTTTACTTGATTTTCCCAAACAGCGCGATGTGATGAATTTGCTATGTGAATTCATGTACTGACAGAAAAAACTGATTTTTTGCAAGTATATGACTCAGTCGAATGTATTCGCGAGTAGATTCAGATGGCGCAGCACGACTATTTACTGGAGACTTTACACTTGTATTATACTCTGAAACTGGTAGAGGGGGTGTAATTTCGAGCAGTGCTGTTATTATCAGTTGCGGTGGTAGGAAAACAATCAGGACCTGTGCAAACGTTCGTGCATCTTCATATTGGTATTCGCGGCCTACGTCTAGCGAATGTATCTACTGCGTACCAGATTGTATATCCCGTAAACTACGCAATATGTTACCGATGTATATTTATCATATACCATACTCCGAACAATCCAAAATCATGGAATTACTTGGTGACGTTCTATACTAGTGCAACCTCAACCTACAAAAAACAACTGATTTTTTGCAGTCGTATGAATTAGCATAATGTATTCGCGAGTAGATTCAGATGTGTCAACGTCAATGATAATGCTTTACACTGAAGACTTTACATTTGTAATATGGCGTGATAAAGTTGATACAAACGGTGTAATCGCATGCAGTGTCGTCATTATCAACTACAATGGTAGGAAAACAATCAGGACTAGTGCTAACGTTCGTGCGTTAGCAGACCTGTCGAATTCGTATTCAATGATTAGAAAATGTGCCTGCGTAACGAATTGTATGTTCCGTGAAATACTTGATATGTTACCAATATCTAGTCGTTATTACATACCACATTCAGAGCAAACCAAAATCATGAAATTACTGGAAGCAGTTCTATACTAAAATAACTGATTTTTTGCAGTCGTATCCATCCGTAACGGTCAAAAATGTACTCATTTAATTCTAGCACAACTTCAATGCATATATTCACTGATGACTTTACACTTATATTCGGTCCATGTACAACTCCATGGATTACAGGCATTGTCGCAAAAGTAGGTTATGGTATGCAAAGTGTAGTTATGACTAGCGCCGATGAACGCGCGAAACGATGGTATGACTATAGTAGCGATAGATGTGCCATTGTTAATGATATGACACCTACTACACTTGATAAGCTGTGTGAGATGTTATCTAAATATAGGCGCAAGTCACATTGGCATTTGATCTCGGTGTCGTATTCCGATCAATTAGAGATATTGGACTTGATAGTTGATGTATTATACTAAAAAACTGATTTTTTGCAGTCGTATGACTCAGCATAATGTATTCACACAGGGAATCAGATGGACTGGTGATAATACTTTACACTGAAGATTTTACACTTGATTTGTGGTGGTATGACGATGACATAAAAGGTGAAATTAAGAGCAGTGTCGTCATTATCGACTACAATGGTAAAAAAATAATCAGAACTAGTGTAATTGCACGAGCGTTTTCACACTGGAATTCATGTCCTGTAACTAGCATTTTGATCCACGTACCATATCATCTATTTTATGAAATAGAAGATATGTTATCAGGATATGGTTGTTATTATATACCACACTCAAAGCAAACCAGAATCATGAGATTACTAGAAGCAGTTCTGTACTAAAATAATTGATTTTTTGCATCCGAAACTTAGCATAATGTATTCGCGGAGGGAGTCAGATGGATTAATGGTAAGACTATTCACTGAAGACTTTACACTTGAATCGTGGTGTGGTGAAGATGGCATGAAAGGTGAAATTTCGGGCAGTGCTGTCATTATCGACTACGATAATAAGGTGATAATCAGGACCTGTGCAAACTTTCGTGCAGTGACATACTGGAATTCGTGGCCGATAACTAGCAAATGTATCTGCGTACCAGATTATATATTCCATGAAATACGAAATATGTTACCAGTATCTAGTTGTTATTACATACCCCACTCAGATCAACTCAAAATCATGAGATTACTGGGAACAGTTCTGTACTAGTATAATCTCAATCTACAAAAAACAACTGATTTTTTGCAGTCGTATCCATCCGCGACAGTCAAAAATGTACTCATTTAAGTCCAGCACGTCTACGATGCATATATTCACTGATGACTTTACACTCATATTCGGTCCATGTACAATGACATGGATTACGTGTGGTGTCGCGAAGATAGATTATAACACACGCGCGATTATAACTAGCGCCCATGAACGTGCGAAACGTTGGTATGACTATCACAACAATGTTAGTGCTATTATTCATAATATGACACCACCCACTACACTCAATAAGTTGTGCGACATGTTATCTAAATATAGGTGCACTCGTCCAAATGTGATTCTGGTGTCATATCCCGATCAATTAGAGATAATGAACTTGATAGATGATGTATTGTACTAAAAAACTGATTTTTTGCAATTATGACTCATCAAAATGTATTGGAAAGTACACTCAGTTGTGTTAACAATAACACTACTCGCTGAAGACTTCACACTTGAACTAAATGAAGGTCGCACATTCCATCTAATTTCAAGCAACATCGGTTATATTTATTACGCTGGTAAAAACATAATCACGACTGACACAAAAGTACGTGATTTTTCATACTGGGGTCATTCTCATCATACGCATACCGAGAATTTCAAGATGTCATATAGCATATTCGCTAGTATACTCAAAGTGTTAACAAAACATAAATGTCATGTACCCTGCTCTGATCAATCCAAAATCATGGATTTACTAGGCGATGTGTTGTACTAGGCAACTTGTATCCTAACACCTTACATTTTTTTAGCAGCCGAGTCTTTGCGGCGACGCAGCACAACAATCGTGTGAAGCGCGATATATTCCTTGTCAACATCGGATAGTTTCATCGTCAGCGTAGAACTGTCAAACTCGCCAAATGATTTCTCAATCACTTTAGTAAATCCAACACGATCCGCAATAGCGCAGATAGCGTCAATGTTAGCCAACGGCTCTTCGCGCATTTCCGCAACAAACGGCAGTTTCACGCTGATCATCTGCCCCCACTGCGACAGTGTATCGCCAGCATATAGTTTGCCGATAGCGTATTTCACAACGCCTGATTCCGGCCACTCGACGACATCACCTTGTGGGCGACCTTTAAGCGCTTCAACTATACGACTACCACTAAATGTGGTGAACATAAAGTGTGCGCCCGGTCGACACATTTGCGATACGAATTTCATAAAGTTCACAATGGATTCAAGAGAATCACACATATAGTGAATAGCAAAGTTGCATACTATGCCACAGCTACCTTGCGCAAATCCGCGCTCGGTTGCCATTTGCACTAAGTCGGCAGCCGGCAAACGCATATCAGCCACAGCCGCCGCAATTTGAATACCTAACTTCTGATGCGTGTCTCCTCTATGACCCTTCTGACGCGGTTCGAGTTTACGCCGCACAGCCTCGGCAACGGCCGCCGCATCAAGTTCCATCATAAGCAAACGCCGCACGCCAATCGTGCCATATCTAAACATGTCCGCGCCTCGTCCACTCATCGCGTCTAGAATAGACTCCTCATCGGTGAAATAAGTCCTCAGCGCGCCACCGATAACAATGCGTTTAAACGCATTAGCGGGCTTGTATGCAGTCGATGCATCGTTGGCAAAATATGTCGACGGTGGACTTAGTAGATCATCAAACTTAACAACATCGATATAATTCAAGAATGTGATCTCGGCAACACGGAAATCGTTGCCGAAATACCCACGTTCTGACTCGCGGTCGGTGCGAAATCGCATAAACTGCCAATTTGCGCTATCAGCCGCCCATCGCAGCTCAACAATCTTACCATGTGGAGCAATCTTACCATGTGGTGTAACGCCATCATCAGGCACATACCACATGTGTGCCAGCGGCTGCACAGATGGCGCAAACTGAATAGGGAAATAAGAGCCATCTTCGTGCACCATAGTCTCGTATCGTGGTAGCATTGTAATCCCATACGTCTTGCGCGCACTTTCTGAAATACCACAGAATAGAATATACAGCGTATGATCGGCCCGCGGTAAGTAAGGTGCCGTTCCCAACAGCGCCGTGGAGCACTTAAGCGCCAGGAAATCGATAGAATTATGCTCCACAGGCTTCCACTTTAGTGATCTGCAATCGCTGTAACTACCTTCGCGCGACGTGAATATCAGGCCTTCAGGCTGAGTTTGGGACCCATCACAAGCTGCCTGCCACATAGCTGTCAACTGATCGCGCCAATCATCGCCGAGCTCGACAAACTGCTTTGCCAGACACTTAGCCGACTTATCGGCGGCGACACAGTCACTGATCTTGGCTCGTCGTACCGGGTACGGTGCGTCCACGATCGGCTTATCATCGTACATCATGCAGTCAAACAGGTACATAACGCCCTCGTCGGCCATCCATTCACCGTCCGCGAGACAAGGCGCCGAGTCATCGCCACGCGACCACTCAATAACACCTTCTGCCGTAATCACACTGGCTGTATCACCGCGAGCGTAGTAAAACGCGCGCTTGCCATCATATTTAACCGACGCAAACCAACCATTCGGTGGGTAAATCTCACCCCACGTGGCACGCGTCACGGCTGTAACTTGGTTACCAAGTTGCTTAATAGTCGACCCGCGCTGACCGATGATCTTGGCAATATCACGCATCAGGTGCGCCGGCACCACCTGCTTACCTGTGGCCTCGCCAGCTCCACCAAACAGTTCATCGCAGATAGCCTCAAGATCGCCAAAATACGGTCGCGGATCGTCGCCGGACATAAATTCAATCTCGGCTTCGTACTTAAAACGCTGGTCACTCAACTTTGCGACGTCCGCCGGCGTGTGAATACCCCCGAAAATCTCATCGCGCATAGTCTTAAGTCCACCACCTAGTGTTGAGTAAGGCGCTTGAATAACAGCGGTCAAGTCAATGCGCCAACGTCCGCGCACAGCCGACACTCTAACCTTGGCGCGGACAATCGACCATGATGGTACATCGAAACGTCCAATCGGAGTCTCGCGCGACACTGAAATCTTGGCACGTTGCCCGCCGCAGCGATAATCATCGTTAAACAGCTGCTCCTTCGTCAAATATGAGTCGCCAACAGCCTTCGCGCCTTCAAAAATGATGCGGCGAATGCGGTTAGGGCGCTTTTGGGGCTCTTGACGCTGACCGCGTTCGAGCCTAGTCGGTTTCGACGCGTCGAAACCCGCATCTACAATACTAAAACTAAGTTCAAGATCAGTCGGCTCAATACGCCGCGCGATGTCCTGAAACTGATCGCGCCCAATGCGGAATCGCACCTCAGTTTCAAGTATGCCACTTGAAACGCCGTTTGGCACACTGCCAGGATTCGCAAAAATAGCGTCCATTGATATACAGATAGGCCGGTATTCATTTTTTAAAAAATGAATCGTCGGGTCTAGATATGATCGGCACACATGGATTTTCACGGCATACATTGGTGGATGGGCGACGAGAAGCTCGCACAAATATTAACATGCGTCAGCGACAGTGGTCGCCAGGGTATCTGGGCCAGAGCCGCACTATGGCTCGTCGCCGTATGTGATCTGGAGGCCTTTACAGCGCTAAATCCCAATTTCGCAGCATGTCTTATCGCCACACTTGATGGAACGCCATACGATCACGTAAGCACGATATTTGCGCTGGCATCGGCAGGTAGTTATGTTGATCTTGGGCCTATTTATGAATGCGATAACATTCACGCTGAGTCTTTCGACGACTGCCCGCCTGCATTCGCAGAACGCGCGATTACAGATGACAACCAGGCCGACATTGAACTATGCATCGCTCGCGGATTTTTCATGCCTGATTTTAACATAGATTCGGACGTGTCATTGCGTCATGACCAGCTACCAGCTATGTGTGATGAAACTCATGAAATATTTGTGGCCGCTAGCCGCATTGATATCATCCGCACATGCCCGCAAGGAAAGACTACCCCACATTGGGCAGTTATGATGATCAGTCGAGGTGAGATTGTGCTGCCTGTCACAGGTGACCTGCCGCCTGCCGAGGATATCGACGACTTTGCATTTGAGGCGATTCGTAATCCATCATTCATCGATAGTCTTGTGCGGAATGGTGTTAAACCTAGTTGGATAAACACGGTCTGCCATGTTGCGGCAGGATCTGATCTGACTTTGACAGGCTCAGGTGTTATGAAATTGCAAAATGCCGTAAAGGCTATTGTTCAGCCTTCTGTTCAGCTGCCAGTTGAGCCAACTGTTAAAGCACAAGATGAGGAATCGGCCGCTCGTGACCACTGGGCTAGCGTTCTCGGCCGACTACTTGGCGAGCAGTAGGTAAAAAATAACTGATTTTTTTAGAGTCATCGTGTCTAAGATGAGCGCTAAACCAAAGCCAAAGCCAACTCCAAAGCCAAAGCCAACTCCAACTCCAAAGCGCATAATCAGCTGTCCGCGGGTCACCTTACCTGATATTACATCATTTGACTGCGGTCAAGTGCGCTTTATCGTTGATTATCAGCAAGTTTGTCATGCGTGTATACCATGGGCTGGCAAACCGCCTAAGAAAATAACAGTGCATGATCAAGTTTACAAAGTTGTCGGGCTGGAAAAGTTTAAGATGCCATTTGACTCAACACTGTGTGGCGGCTGCCCCGAAGAAATCCTCGAGAAAATCATTTCTCATTTCGTCGTCAAGTATCGTGATAACAGCGGTTGTGAGTTTTCATGGAAGGCCGATGAGTGTAAAGACATGATAATACTCACACGCGCGGCTGATTAGCGCACTTTTGGTGCTCGTCGGCGCTCTCGATCTTTTTTCCGACAATTGAATTATGGCATATATTGTATACAACGATTCCCGTCATGGGCGATGTTAAAACCATCAGAATTGTCACAGATCACAGTGTGTTCATCTACCCAGCTCACGCTATACCCAAACATGTTACAGTTGACATGTCAAATTGGCCCCGCAAGGACTTAGGCGACGGCATAGTTGAGATAGTAGCGCCAGGCGGTCGGATGCCCCCTGAACTTGAATTTTAGACTCGCGGCCGACCTAAAATCCCCACTTTTTTGCCCATTTATTCAATAAAAGGTAGGCCCGCAGCCTAGTATAAGGCTCGACAGCTTTAAAAAAAATTGAATCGCTCGTCTTCCCAGTACACACCTGACATCACACAGCATGCAGATTTTCGTGAAGACCCTGACCGGCAAGACCATCACTCTTGAGGCTGAGTCCTCGGACACGATCGCGCAGATCAAGCAGAAGGTGCAGGACAAGGAGGGCATTCCCCCGGATCAGCAGCGTCTGATCTTCGCCGGCAAGCAGCTTGAGGACACCCGCACGTTGGCTGACTACAACATTCAGAAGGAGGCCACTCTGCACTTGGTGCTGCGTCTGCGCGGTGGCTTTTAAGCCGCGACCTCACACACCTCACAGGTACCATTAAATTTTTTCCGTTAAATACTCTATTCGTATATAGAGTAACATGAACGACGCCATTCTTGACGATAGTTTAGACCTTAGCGGTGATTCAATGAGTTCAACTGACTCTACCACAACCGACACATTCCACTCACTGCAGCAATTAACAGACTCTATACTCGATGTAGTAAGATCAGCATATGACGCTATCGGCGCGGAATTAGATCGCCGACCATTTTCTGTGATTGCGCTACATTGGAGTCCACCGCTCGGCCTGAGAGACTGTGACATCGCGATCATGCAAGCGATGATCATAGCGATGGCTTCATTTGACTCGCAACGTATCGCCAGAATCCTCTTCACGCGCCCTGACACAGTCATCATCAAGCCCACCCGCGACTATGCGGCCGATAATCTGCGCGAATACTTTAGACTGGCTCGCATGCAACAAGTTAACATTGACACATCGGCACTTACATGCGAGGAAATCTGCCGTATCGCAGACGGCACAAAATACACATTCCGCTCATCAACTGAACAAGGTGAACTCGTATTTGTGCACCAATCGGCCTCTCTGCCAGTCGACGAGTTGCGCAGATGCCGCGCTCGAGCCTCAAATGTGCGGCGACTACTTGAGCTCGCACATTGCACTATTTATGACGGATGTGGCGCCGGGTGGCTCGAAGAAGCCGCCGAATATCCTGAACTGAAAAAATTAGTAGGCGCTGTTAGTGTGCACATGGCACTTAAGGCTCTCACACCCACATAGGATCCGCAACACATTTCTTAACGCCTTCCCGCGCTAGAACATTGCGTGTTTTTTTGTCTACTCTGTCATACAAACTGCGCATATCGTGGCCGGACAACTTATAGTCGCGCGAATCGCCCCGCAGACCTTCTGAAATGTCGCGGTCGACATGTCTGTGATGCACAGTGCGCCGGTTAAACGGAATTCCACCTTCAACACCTGATTCAGTACGGAAGATGCGGCGACTCAACAGTGACTGATCCATAGCTACTGATCCGTCTCCGAGCACAGACTGCGGACTGTTCCATGCGCGCGTAAGGGCATTTTCATACGTGGCCTCAGCTGGATTGCACCCGCTCATGTCTGTGTAGTCAACTGTAGCCGTCGGTACGCAGCCGGACTTCATGAGCACGGTCGAATGCCCGCCGCGAGCCGCATATTGGTGTGCCGGAGGGCACTTGCCATCATACATATCAGTCCTGTAATGGATCACGGGACCATACGACGGGAGAGGCGCACCATAACTATTAGGTCCGTCACTCTGCGGGTCCTCGCGATAAGCATACATGCTAGCTGGCGCATCGATCCAGTTCGACAGCAAACAATCGGCCGACTTTGAGTAGTCGGATCGCGCGGCCGGTAGCCCGTCTGACATCGAATAGTGCATTTCATCCGATGGACTATGTTCTTCAATCATGTCGATCATGTAGGCTAGAAACTGTCTGTTGTATTCCATCAACATGTGTGTGCTGTCTACTCCCGGTAACGGATCAGACATCGACAAGTCATGTGCAACATGCTGTGTGAAATTGAACATCATTCGTGGTACCTCCGCAAGCAAAGGATGTAGTGGATAACGCTCGGCCAACGCGGCTCGGCACTTATTAACATTGTCAGCCGCCCGCAACCGCGCGCAAATATCTCGCGCAAATTTAGTTGTCATCTTTGGTCAAGTGATTATATATCAAGGGCGGTTCTTAAAATGTATAACAAATTTACACTGCTCCTGTTTTGCGTCATCATCCTTGTAGCTATTTCATTAGCGGGTGTGATCACAACTGCTAATTCAGGCGTTCAAGCACCTGACGAACAACCTGACTCCAAAATTGGCAGTCATGACAAAAAACAACGTCGTCCTCTACCGGACGACTCCAAAAAACGGAAATACATAATCAAGGACTTGGTCGCGCACCCTAGGTCGCGCATGGAAGCGATCATTATCGCCACCGCCGAATCACTACTTGACTGCGAACTGCCGACTGTGATTTACAAAGGTTTTGAGCTCGATGGCTACTGTGAAAAACATAAATTAGCGATTGAAGTCCAGGGTCCGCAACATTATAAATATTTGCGGCGCGACGACACACTGGCTGAGTATCGCCAACGTGTGATCTCCGATGTGAATAAGCGCAAGATGTGTGCCGACGAGGGTATTAAGTTCATCGCCGTTTACCCGCTCGAACGTATTAACTATCGACGCTACTTACAGTCCAGGCTCTACGACATAGGCCTGTTAGCAGATCGCCCACCAGAGTATGTGCCTGCATTCGAACCCATGCCTGAAGTGCCTGTTGCATGATTGCCTTAAAAATATGAATATAATCTCACCATACCAGACTTAATGGAGTTCCACAAAACAGTAGGTACAATTAAGAACCTATGTTTCGTCGACGGTCTAGTGATTGCAACAACCCGGGACCGTATATATGTTTGGACTTTGATGGTGGCTCTGGCACCAGGTACGTATATCGTGCTGTCGACGTTAGATATCACGCTTAAATTTTCAGTATCGTTCAGACGCATGACGCACATTATTACAGTAGATGCCGTTGACCATGATAGACCCCCGTTAGAGGTGGCACAAATTGTGCTAGCGGATTTGTGGTAAAAAAACGGGCATTTTTATGACATCAATCTGTCTTTTTTCATACGAGAAAGTCATCAGCGCTCTGCGGCGGATTCACAATGTATGAATCAGCCACTTGACTGGTAGAAGCTACACAGTCGGTCTCGACCACGACCCGGTTCGGGTCAATCGCGCCAACTCTGCGCGCGTATTCAGCGGTCTCTTCGCGGCGCTTGATATCAAGCAGCTTCTCAAGCTCGTCAACGCGTCCCTGCGCGTGTTTCAACGCGTCTTTAAACTGCCGATATTCAGCATACAGCATATGCGTAATATTCGTGCGCAGGTTGCTGATCGCCGTGGCAGTGTAGTGAGCATGCGTCTCACGATACAGAAATACAGCATATTCAGCCTGCAACTCAAGATTTGCCACTTCCAGTGCCTCCATGCGCGCGGCGGGATCAGGAATCGCGCTCATTTCAGTGGTCAATTTCTTGCCACGGACTGTAATCCAGCCAATATATCGTCTGAAGGCGGTCTCTGAGAACTCACCCATCGCCATGTATCGCATCACAATAGGATATGATTGCGAAAACTCCTTATTTGATGCGCGCAATTCGGTTAACAAATCAGCGCACTCATCGTCACCAGGATGCTGTTTGCGCCATGCGCGAAATCGCTGCGAGATAGTCTTTGCTTCAGCGATCAATGAGTCAAGCGTTACTGCGGCCATTTGAATATCAACTGCTGCAAAATTTAAGTAAAAAATGAATATGTGATATAAGCATATACCGAGTGGCCCGTCTACCTACAACAAATGGAGTCTAAAGCACAAATCGTCTACAATAACATCCACAAAATGATGACTTATCATAAACTCAAGGCTAACCCGCCAACGGCGAATCTGTCTGGTGAACTAATGGCTAAGGAATATATCATTGTGCAAGGCGAAGGTGAGCGCCCGGTTACTGTTATTATGATCGCGCCTAACTCAGAGTATGCTAGCAAGACTGGTTCATTCAAAAAATTAATGACGCAGATCGAGAACAGTGACAAAGATTATGAGCGCAAGAGGACCATTATCGTGTCAGACGGCTTGTCGCGCAATATTACCAAAGCACTGCCGACAATTCCATCACACCCTGAGAGCTATCATTATGATATTTTCATGACTGAAGTGCCCAAGCATAGATGTCACTACTTGCACGATGGCCAATTTGTGTTTGAGCGATTACCCACTTTGCCGGCCGAGCTCGTCGCAAGATTTGTGACGTTGAGTAGTCTGCCTAAAATTCCGACGTCTAGTCCACTGGCTGTCTGGTGCGGCTTGCAGCGCGGTGACATTTTCATGTACGATGCGCTGTCTGAGACTTCAGGCGTCGAAAAAATCATTCGCTTAGTCGAATGAATAGCTTAGTCGAATGAATAGCTTGGTCAAATGTTAGCTGTCTATGCTTTCAACATCTTATCAACGTATTCTGCATGCTCATGGCGCGGCAACTGTTGCGCACCTTTGATAATACCAAGAATGCGCTCTAGTTCTGGCATTTTTTTGTCCAAGAAACCCACTTCGCGCGGTAGATCATATGCCTCGACTGCAAACAGTTTCCATGGTAGGACGCAGGTGAGAGGCGCCGGACTTGACTCAGCCGAATCCATAACAGCGTCTAACATATCGTCACATCGCTGTGATATAGTTGCCGTCTCGAGATAACCACCAGGCGGCGCGATAAATGGCGTAAATTTGTGATAAATAGGCTTAATGCGACCGGCGCCAAAACTAAACAGGGCATCTTGGATAACAGCCTTCGGCACCGCACCGAGGTCATAAATTGACTTGCCGCCGAATAACGCACTCAGTTTAGCATCAAGTGCCGGGTCATCGCCGCGAAACTCGATCACGCCACACGCGCGCAATGTTCCGCTCCTAGTCGGCGCCAGTTCGCGATCGCATGTGTAAGTCGGCGCACAGTCATCCCATTTGCATCGCCGAAAGACACACTCGGCGAAAATGGACCAGTTCGGCAACAGGATTTCCATACCGAGCTTTGGCTGGCCAACATAATACACTGGAATCTGCCCGCGCGGCAGGCGCATAAACATACACTTGAACTCCCACAGAACCAGACGCGTTATGCGCTGTGTCGACTGCGTATATGAGACTCCATCGGCGGTCTCGGTCATGATCATGGCACCTGGCTCGTTGCGCGTAACAATCGACAGTCCATCAGGCGAATAACATGTTGGCCCCGGGCCGAGTACGAAACTCGATGCGCCCACTATCTGCGTATCGAAATAATATTCGCACCATGCTTGAGCGAGATCCTCGAACAAAGTACCATATAAACACGGTATCTTATCCTCAAACGGACTGTGACCAAGTCGCTCCATAATAATGTCGCGCACAGTCTGATATGGGTTTACACCTTCTATCGTGCCCATCGAGGAACCTCCGAAGCGCTCAGCTCGCTCGTTATGCCATTCTGGTGATCGTTGTTCGATACCATTTTCCTCAAGCTTACGTGCATATGCCACTAGTTTGGCACATGCGAGTGCAATGGCAGCCGGTGGACAGTCAATGATTGCATTCCCGTCCATAATAGACTGGGCAATTTTCTCAATTTCATCATGGCTCATTTTCAGAGATCGTTACAGTTACTACTATAACATGTTCAATTCAAAAATACACAGGTCTATTTTTTATATATTGCATATATATAACCAGTATGTCTCGCAAATTAGTCATTGCCTTACTTGTAGTCACCTTATTCTTGATGGTTGGAATTTTCGTCATTTATGGCATATTTGCGAGTTCCGGCGAATCGCAGCCTGTTCAGGCCGACCCTTATCAACAGCCGGCAGGTCAGCAGCCTGCCACTCAGCCTGCCACTCAGCCTGTTCAACAGCCTGTTCAACAGCCTGCTCAACCTACCACTCAGCTAGGAACTCTTGGACTCCCAACCTCGCCTCAACAACCGGCTTCCCCTTATACATCGCGCGTATGTGAATACTCATTTACGCCGCAAGTTATGTCACAAGGTGGCAATATGTCATTGGGTACAGTAGCGTGGACTAATCTTGCAGACATGAAACAAAAGTGCTCTCAAACTCCTCTGTGTTTGGCATTCGACTCAATGGGCTATTTCAAGAGTTCTATCGTATCAGACTTAACAAAGGATGGAGTAAAAGTTGCATATTGGACGCCCGAGCAAGGTACGTGGAAGCAGACAACTTGCAAATAAAATGATTGACGACACCTGATATAATGCGATGGAGCCTTCTCTCTGCACAACACAGAAACCGCGCAAAGTGCCGATAGATATCGACCAGTGGCACGATGTGTTCTATAGATATCAAACCACACAACTAGTGCTTGAATATATCACTGATTTCACAGTAATGAAAAATCTGGCCGAGTTCTGCAGTCAGATAAAGTGTGATCCAGCCCACTTATGTAAATACTTACGTAAGCATCTGCACACTCAATGCGTCATTCGTGGCTCAACTTATAAACTGCGCGGACATCATACACCCACGTCAGTTTCAACCGTGCTAGACGACTATATTCATAAGTATATCCTATGTCACATGTGCGGTCTACCAGAGCGCAAAGATGATGTATGCCAATCATGTGGTAATTAGGCACATAGCGAGTCGATAAACTATGTTAAAGAGACGGGTGTGGTATATTGTAGTTTAAATGGAAGTCATACCACATGAACAAATGCCGGGAGGTGCAGTGCGCAAACGCGTAATCGCACCGCCTGTTAAAAAGCGCCCGAGCTGGTCGCAAGTTGTGCAAGGATCGCACAAGGCTGCAACACCGAAGTCGCATCGCCGATCTACAAAGCGCACTGAAGGCAGTCCACCTGGAATAACAAAATATGACACACAACGTGATACACAACGTGATACACAACGTGATACACAACGTGACTTACAAAACACCGAATCGCCCAGAAAAGTCGCTGATAGGCCGATCATCAAATATAGACACTCAATCGGCATCGTACTCTTTCGCAGGAATCCGACGACCAGTGGCGTCGAAGTTATGTGCGTCCGCAAACGTTCGACTTATGCCTATCATTCATTTGTACATGCGCAATACAAGTCCACGTCCGATGACTGTATTCTGGCACTGCTAAACAAGATGACGCCGGATGAAAAAGTTGACCTCTTGAGTCTGAATTTTTCTCAAATCTGGTTCCGCGTATGGATTTATGGTACGTACAGACATGTGTTTTACGCATCATGCGCGCATAAATTCGAGAATAACTTTTGCGCCGACAAGGGTGCGAGACTTCAACGGCTCATCCAAGAGAGCACATCCGGCGAAATTGTATGGGAAATTCCGAAAGGCCGCCGCGATCCGAATGAGGACCAACTTGATTGCGCCATCCGCGAATTTCAAGAGGAGACAGACATTGGGCCAAGTCAATACAAGTTTGTGACTGTCGGCCGCAATCATCTGATGTCATTCACACATTATGATGAGGGTGTATCATACACAAATTCGTATTACATCGCAGTCACCGATTCTGACTTTGAGCCGGCGGTCAACTTCCGCAATAAACATCAGGTCTCAGAAGTATCAGCTATTCAATGGATGTCACTCAGCGCGCTTGAAGTGCTTGACTCGCGACGACTCATCATTAACTTTGTGCGGCCGATCATGAAGTATCTGAAAAAACATAAGATGGTCTAGGCTTTGGCTTTTTAGGAAAAAGCCAAGCAAAAAGGGCTTTTTCCTAAAAAGCCAGGCAAAAAGGTTAATATAAAAAAGGTCAATAGTAAGGGGATCACTTACAACTTCTGCCACACGGGCACCGACCACACATGGCCGCCACGACCCTTCACGCCGATCGTAAAGTTTGGCTTACCCTCGATGAGCCCCATAATCTTAAGCGTCATAGTATGGGCCGGCATGTGACGAGTGTCGCTGACGTGGATCGCCATGAACCCGCGCGGCTTGACGAGCGACCACAATTTTTTGATATATACGTTATACCAACTGGCCCAATCATCACACTCACTCGCCTGCGATGGGTCAGGTGAGTAGCGCTCACCGCCTTTTTTGAACGGCGGCGAAGCAATCGCGAAGTCAAAAGTACGGCCGCTTGAATCCCACGTCTCGAAACCACACGGGTACAGCTCGATATGCGGAGTTCCATGCACCGCATATGCATCAACTAGCTGGTCAGCTGCAGTCAACAGTTGCGCATTCGGGTCAACGCCGACGTATGACATACCCATCGCGATCGCGGCCTCAAGTCGATTCAACCAGCCAAACGACGGGTCGATGACAGAACACTCCGATGGCGATTTGTCAGACAGACTACAAAGCACCTGCAAAATGCCAATCGCCCAAGTGAGCTTGAAACACGTCGCCATACCGGAGAGCTGCCACAGCCACTCGCGCATTGTACGATACTCTTGCGAGTCAAGTGGTAGGCTATTCCATTGCTCAACTGTCATCTCAGGTTTCGCAGTTGTATCCTCATCATGCGAACAGTTAATATTTTTGCCGATCCACATCTCACCTTGGGCGGCCCACAGTACCCACGCTGACGGCTTGTCATTGATCTGAGACTTAGCGCGCTCCTCGGCAGTCAGGACGGACGACATAAACTGCTCATCCTCGAGTGTACCTGGCTTAATCAGGTAAGAGGTTTGGACCATCCTTCCATCGACACGATCATGAGTCCGCACGGCACTCGGTATCCATTGGCGCGTCGCGGCCAAACCCTTAACATGCTCGACAGCGCCGGCAAACACTGGCCATGCTGGATAGCGCGGTTTGGGCTTTACATCACCTGACTCAACATCGCCGGACTTAACGAACCACCAACCATTGACCTGATTGAACTTGGTATAGTCAATAGACGGGATAAAGTTAGAGTCGGCTCTTGCCGCAGTTTGTAAATCAGTCTGCGTCTTAACTCGCGGCTGGATCTTTTTCGGCTTCCCGCGATTGACCTTCGAGTGAGGTCTTGACAACTGGCTAGCAGTCTCGAAGCCTTGCTTAACCTCACCGTTCTCCATATACCAGAATGGTACTTTTGGATCGGATGGGTCACTAAAGGGTACAATGCCCACCGGCGTCGGCAGACAGGCTTTTTGTTTCGTATCAGGTTGAGCAACTGTCGTATCAGGTTGAGCAACTGTCGTATCAGGTTGAACAGCAGCCATAACGTCGCCCCACTTGCCCACATCTTGCTTGGACGACCAATTGATCTCTCCGGTCTCGGACATGGTGGTATACCACAAACTGAGTACCTTGAGGCTTTTGGGCCAAAAAAATCAGTTTTTTTATATGGCCAAGCCACTTTAACGCTGAGTAAATTCCTTGAACACTAGAAAACATAGAATGTCGTGCATGATCTGATCCTGAAGTCGCGCGACCTCATCATTGGTTACAGTGACTATGTCAATATCAAGTCTATCGCGCGATCCAAAAGTGCGTGCGCGGCGATCGCCGTATAGCCAACTATGCGCCAGAAAGTTACGACAGTCAGTCGAACCATGGAACAATGTCGGGTTATGATAATACTCACAAAGTGCTCCCTTTGTGCACGTGCCGACATAGCGACAGTCTTTGATTTTCTCATATACATTCTGCGTGAAAATGCGCCCTATGTTGCCATGAAAAGTGTGCCCGGCAATATTTATCGCAAAATGCTGCATTCGCGGGACATAACACAGTCCATCTGCACCATCTGCGTCGTCGGGCGAGTTAATAATCTTAGCCAGGAGTGACAATTTCGGTGTGACGGCAATCCGCCGCACGTCGCCTGTACGCGGATACATTTGGTGTAGGACCAATTTCATATCCGAATGGACCCCATGGGTAGGTACTTCAGGTGAATCTACCACTTGCGCCGATGATTCAGTCTCAAAATGCCGCAACTGTTTTGGTTGTCGTTTGCGCACAAACTGGTATACTGCATCATATTCGCTGTTGTAGATAGCATCAATCTGACATAATCGCTCCTTAAGAAAGTTTTCAATCATATTACATTCATCAAGATAGCCTCGCAATGCCTCAATCGTAGATTCTCGCGATTCAATAACTTCAAGCGTAGTTTGTTCAGCAGGCATAAATAGTTCAGCGCGTTCACATGTTAGTTCAATTTTGCTGCGCAATGTTGCAAGTAATTCTTCCATTTTACACAATATGTGTAAGTTTTTTAAGATAAAAAACGAGGCGTATATGATTATACAGGAGTCACGATCACAATGTATAAACCGCTTGTCTCCGATGACGCAGTTGATGATCTAATCGCGCGAAAAGAATTTTATCAACTGCGTCAGGCACATCGCGGGCAGTCGGCTGATCCAGTGTCAGCGGATCTCAATGCGCAAATTGACGCAAGTATCCGTTCTAGGTTTGAGCCGCGGACACATCAGGCTATCATCGGTAATATGATTTCACCTGATACGCCCTACACGCGTCATCATTGTAACATGCAGACTGGAGTTGGTAAAACACACGCTGGTATTCAGAGTGCTATGCGATTTATCCCGGTGTTCAAGAAAATCTATTCTATTCAGGCTACCAAGGTCGCCGGCAACAAAGCAGGCATGTTAGAACTTGACCGCACAACTCCATCAGTGTTTATTATCGGGTTCGCCGGCACAAAAGCGGCCTTTATGCGAGACCTGATTTTCACGCCGAGTTATGGCTTCACGACGCCTAGCGAACTTGAGGAATTAAACCGTCGACGCAAGTCTATTTCACTTGGCGAAGAGTACCTAAAGTCATACAAGGATTATTACAACTGGATCCGCAAACGTGTCACCAATAAGTCAAAGGGTGGTTTCTTTAAGTTCTATGGTTATGATGAATTTGCGCTCGCACTGTTTAATTCGAAAGAGCCACTTACAACTTACGAGGAAGAAACGGCGCGTAGATTGCGCAATGGCGAAAACACATCCCTCGAAGCCGTGTTTGACGAGCATATCGCAGCCGGCGATATTAGCATCAACGACTCACTGTTGAACATGTTCAAGGACTCACTTATGATTTGTGATGAGATTCACAACACGTACAACATGAATATGCGCAACAATCGCGGTGTGGCTATTCAATATGTGCTTGACTCAATGCCGACTGTGCGCTTCCTGTCACTTTCAGCCACGGCAATCAATAACTCGCCGACTGAAGTTGTTGAAGTGGTTAACTATCTAGTGCCGTCCGACAAGCGTCTGTCAAAGCGAGACTTGTTTATTAACAATCGCACACTTCAGGCTGATGCACTTGAGCGCCTAGTTGACGCCACTCGTGGCAAGGTAACATTTATCCAAGACTCGGATGTCAGAGATTATCCGCGACATGAAATCGTAGGTAAAACGCTAACTGTCGCTCATACTGTCGATAATGCGCTCATGGGGGGCAGTTCAGTACCATATTTGTCATTTGTCGAATGTCCAATGTCCGAGCTGCATCAGGCTACATACATGGATATGGAAGCGCGATACGCTAAAGGTCGTGACCTAACTGAAGTTGCGGCCGAGGTTGTTCCTGATGAACCAGCCGATGAAGAGCAAACGGGACAAGGTGCCAACATGACGGCAGCTAACACGGTTGACTTCGCCGCAACCGCCGAAGAGCAGGTTACACTCACAAAGGTGCCTAGTGATGGCTATACAATCTATGATATGGTGTTTCCAGACCCGACAGCTGGCTCCAATCGAGGCTTATACACTAGTATGCAAATCCGCAACGCAATCAGCGCGGCTAGTCAAGCGGACCGCGATCGTGTTGGGCTTATTCAGAAACGTCTACCGGGCGGTATAAATGTCTACACCGGTCCATGGCTTCAAGAGCTCAGCAAATATTCATCGAAGTACGCAACAATGCTAGACTTGCTAGGGCGCATCATGTCACAAGACGGCCCATCGCGCAAAATCATGATATATCATGAGCGTGTTCAATCAAGTGGTGTCCTGTGTATCGCGCAAGTCTTAATCGCCGCTGGATTTCTTGACGAGACTTCTGAGCCGTCTGATAACACTATCTGCTCGCGCTGCGGTCGGCGGCGGTCTGAGCATGCTGAGTCGGCAGACCAACATAAATTTAACCCATCGCGATTCCTAGTTGCGCATTCGATGCAAGATCGCGGCTATATCGAGCAGGCCATGATTAAATACAATGCAGTTGATAACATCCACGGCGATTACTTCCAGATTTTCCTGGGCTCGCGCATTATCAAAGAGTCGTATGACTTCAAGTGTGTCCGCGATCTTATCATTCTGTCGCTTCCGACAAACATGCCTACCTTGCTCCAGGTGCGCGGCCGAGTTGTGCGTCGCGGATCGCACGCTGACCTCCCACCGACTGAGCGCGATGTGCGCATTCATATTCTTATCACGACAATCAATACTTCATTGCCACATAATGATACTATTTCGCTCGAGTTGTACAGGTACATCTACAAACTGATGGACTATAAGACTATTCAACTGATTGAGCGCGAGATCAACAGAAATTGCTTCGATGCCGATATTCACCGCGCGATTAACATGTCGCCTGACATCCGCGCGCTGTATTTTGGCAAAGAAGAGCTTCCAAGTTCAGCCGCCACACCGCGCGAAATACTCGGCAACTTGTACTTTGACCCAGTGCATAAACTGCCGCCCGTCGACGAGATCACAACCTCTACATGGCACGCCTACCGCTATTTTGAGCATGAAATCCACATGTGTATCTACATTATCAAGCGCCTATTCATCCTCGATGCCGCATATACATGGTCTGACATCGTCGCCGCGGTTAGGTCACCACCTTTCTATGTTGGATTTGATACAACTCTGATTGGTGAAGGGTCAATCTGCATCGCACTAACACAACTTGTGTCGCACGATGAAGAGATTATCGCCGCTGGGGCGTGGACGGAGCGTCTATTTGACCACACCTCGAAATACGTTTATACGCCACATGGCCGCTACAAAATTGAGCATGTAGGCATGTGGTATGTGCGTTTCCCAGTTGAGATTATCGAGCCTAATCCAGTCGGCGTCGTTCGAGCAGAGAAGGAATTCATC